>VOFF01001047.1_pt1 | contig 59519 bp, 55 predicted proteins | sample 5384061 | NCBI WGS metagenome assembly VOFF01 (sample SAMN12384725, study PRJNA508395) | human gut metagenome | isolation source: healthy gut E | host: Homo sapiens | reverse complement strand
AACATATAAGCCACTGCCGTACCATTATGTCCATAAACAGGAATCAGTAATACATTCAACACCACGTTCACCACCGCACCTATGAATGTGCAAAGAATAACAATATTTATTCTACCCATCGGATAAAGCACCTGAAGCCCCATTACACCCGAAATGCCTACCATTAAAATATTCAAAGCTACTATTTGTGAAGTTAATATAGCTGGGGCAAAACTTTCACCACTTAACAATAGAATAACACTAGGACTAGTAAATATCAATCCCACAGTCAAGGGCGTTGCCAAAGCTAAAATAAAATCGTATGATTTCTGAATCAAGACCTTAAATTCATCCATCTTATTTTCAGCTATCAAATTGGAAGTGCGTGGCATAATTACCGCTCCCAAAGAACTAGAAAGACTCATAGTTATGACTAGAATTTTAGTTGCAGCCGTAAAATATCCCACAGCCTCAGCATCTTTCATAAAACCCAATAATACATTGTTTAATTGAAGATAAATACTAACAATGACATTAAAAGCAAAAATATGTATAGCCGGTTTTAAATGACTGAAAGGATGCAACGCCCTAAATTCAATCATATCCTTATGCAGATATTTTCTTAAACGGACAAAATTAAAAATATTTCCTCCCAGTACGCCTAAAACAGAATAAGCTCCATACCATAAAATATCCTCTTTTGACTTTACCAGCAGAAACAGTAATATAACAGAGATGGTCTTTACTACCATCCCACGAATAGCAACATATTTAAAATCTTCTATTCCTTGATAAAACCATTCGCAACCTATCGCCGTAAAAAAAATGGTGGCACTGAGCAGAAGAAACAAAGGTATATCGGTTTGCACCTTAGTTACCGTCAAGCAAATGACAGCAACAGCCATATAACCCAAAAGAGTAAGAAAGGCATGTAACAATAATATTTCAACTGTAATCCGTGTCATTTTTTCCGGATTATCCCGTACTTTAGCTACCTCACGTATAGCATACATCGGAATACCCAAACAAGTGAACAAGCTGATATAGGAAATAATGGATTGAAAAAAGTTCACTTGTCCTATACCATCCGCCATCATTATACGAGAAGCGTAAGGAAAAGTAATGAGTGGAAATAAGAGTTGGGAAGCGGAATTTATCAGATTAAATAGATAATTCGCTTTTACTGATTTCGCCATTATAAATATATAACTGTTATTTTGGCACTGAATGCACTAGAATAAGGTCAAGAAAGCAAAAGGGAAGCAAATGCTTTGATGATTTTCATTGTTGTATTTCCCTATTCGAAGTCCTTGCACCACGTATATCCTCAATAACCTCATCTGCCGTACGATCATCTTCCCATTGTCCTGCAAATTCTGAGGTCCAATCGAGAAGAGTATCTGGCACATCATCATCAGCTAGTAAAGAAGCAGACACTTGTTTTATTGATCTTAACTTAATATCAGAACCTAAGCCTTTCAACGTATTCATTGAACAACTTTTTAACGAAATATATGAAATCAGACAATTAGCATCCAATACTATATCAATCATTATAAGGCACTCTCAAATGTTCTTTCAATATAGCCTCATTCTTATCCTGATCCCACAGACCTTCATCCCACAACTTATCCATATCCTCCTCTACTCTTTGAGCAAAGTAGGCTGTCAAAGATTTACGTATTTCTTCCAAGGCACGCTCGCCTTTAGCATAAGAAAACATCTTTAACAAGTGTAACTGGACTGGGTTAAAAGGTTCTGATTTCATATTCTCTAGTTTTTATTGCAAACAAAAGAACAAATTATATTTCACTTATCCTAGCGATTCAACTTGTTTTTAATAACACTGCTCTTACTCCCCCTCATATCATCTACAAAGCCATTTCAATGCCTCAACCACCGATCATAATCAGCCAACCGGCTGATCAGCTGCTGCTTACTCTTTTTCGGCTTTTCCTCTTTCTTCCACGGATCAACCGCCTCGTGCGCCAAATGATAATAGATACTGCTATCCGTACAACCATAAAGTGTAACCACAGCAAGTGCACGCGACTGCTCCGCCTTGACGAGAGGAAGCATAGTCTGCATAACGCCAACCAGCTTTGCCGCCTCTTCTTCCATACCCAATATAGTATAAGCCGGCAACAAAATGCATAAAGCTTGCAACGCATCACATCCGTATCCATCCGGAGATTGCCATATTCTTTCAACGCCCTGGCAGCCAGGGAACGATCTTCCTCACTCACCCCCTCTGCACTGTGATAACGCTGAAGAGCACTGTGCAAACCATTCAACATACAGTCATTGTCCAGACGGGTATATACATGCTTGTCCTCATCATTCAGGGCAATTACCTCGTACTCACCCGGCATCACACGCAGCAGCGGAACCCACATCCAGTTCTCCACACATACCATCACATCCTTTCGACCGGCTCCCGGCTGAATGACAACAGTCGCCTCCACCCCCTTAAACCGTCCCTCGGTAATGCGTATCCGGTCGCCCTTGCGCAAACCATCCGGCTGGGGTATATAAACAGGAAGTGTATTGGAATAAGAACGGGCCACCCACTGCAAATTCTCCATTGCGGCATCGGAAAGGTAAGGAAAATACTCCCGCTTCCGTTCCCTCACCCGAGGCAGGAAACTGAGTACAGGAAAACGTTGCATCAGTTGGAAAACATCACGCTCGGAGGCACGGACAAATACATAGTTGAAGAGTAAGGGACGCTGGGTATTGACGAATTTGCCGTCTATACGCCTCACTTCCTGATAGGAAGGAGCAAAAAAGCCGAATGAGGGCTCGCCTGCCTGTATGCGCCGGTCCTGTTCCCGTTGCAAACCGCGCACTCCTCCCCGATGACAGTCGGGAAGCGACAACACATACCAACGCACGGCATTGTTATTCCGCAAAGCCTCCAACGCTTCGGGAGATGCCACAGAACGCTTCGGTTTATCAAACTGATGGGATAGCTTTTTCATGAGGTTTATCGTCAGAAATCCACGCTGACCGATACTAGAAGACCATATCAGCGCAGTGTTTATAACTGGCTGATAAATAGCTTTTACACAGATTTCATTTTGTATTTCTGAAATCTTTTATTTGTTGTTTCTTTCGTCCGAAGACGTCTTTTCTGTCTGCTTTTTATAGACATGTTTATACCCTCAAAAAAGGTTCTTTACCCTTTATATAAAAGGAATTTAGAAACTTTTTGAGGGCACAAAGATACACTATAATTGTGTATTACACAATAAAAGCGCTTAAAAAATAGGAAAACTTACTTTTGATAAGAAAATAAGAGATGGGTATATTTCGTAATCACAATAAAAGATTCAAGTTTTACAAATATTTATTCAATAGGACTGTAATAACCTTATCCAATTCTATAAGGTCATTCTTTATAGTAGTAAATACTATCTGCTCGTCTACATTACTATATTCATGCGAAATAAGATTGCGCATATCATAAATAGCCAACCAAGGAATTTCCTTATATTCAGAAAGCGGTGATGGTTGTAAAAACAACAACTTTCCTACCTGTTCACCTATTACTTGAAGGCGCATAACACATGCATTGAACACCATCACTTTATCCATGGAGGCTAAAAAATCATCAGCACAATTTATTTCTTTACTCCATTGCTGTATATAGTAAATGGATTCTTTTATCTGGGTTAACCTGTCGCAAATGGTTAGTCGTCCTCCTTTATACATAAATGGCTTCTTTTTCAATATTCTGTTTCAAAAATGGAGGCAGTGAGGAACGGAAACGCACTAAATCAATTTCACAATGAAACATTTCCGTCAAAACAGTCTTCAAAGTGTACATAGTGGATAAAGTAGGATTATCAATATCTACAACAATATCCAAATCACTATCTTCCCTGTTCTCTTGACGTGCAACCGAACCGAAGATACCAATTGATTTAATTCCAAACTCATGCCCAAAACATTGTTTGAAACTAACTAACTTTGCCTTACATTCATTTAAGCATAACATACTTTTCACCAACTTTAGGTACTGGAACAAAGATAAACCTTTTATTTGAACGATACAAGTTCTTACCTCGGTTTCTTCATTTCACACTCCATCAGAGCTCTCCTTGCATCAGAACGTCATCATCACCATAAACCGCACGCCCCATTTGTTCGCATCGGGATGATCCAGATAATTCAGACGGCGGACATAGTCTATGTGCAATATCTTGAAAATATTGTGAATACCCACAGAGCATTCCATGTACGGGGTCTTCGGGTCCATCACAAAGCTGGTAGGACGTCCGTCACGGGTCGGGAACAGGAAGAGCTCGCTGTCACCCGGATGCTTCATCGGATTGTTCTTGTCGGTTAAATGACCATACAGCATCTTGAAGCCGATAGCCTCACGCCACTTCAGTTTTTTCAGCAAAGGAATACGGTTGAAAATCTTACCGTTCAAATCCCACGATACATCCAGAGAGGCGTAACGGTCGTTCAGGAACTCCATATTATTAATCAAGTTGAAAGTCTCGCGCTGCAGGATATAGGACAAGTTGGCCGCCGGCATGATCAGCAGCGGGAACGGAACTTTGTTCCACTGCGCACCGCCTTTCACGAACATATCGATCTTACCCCATGACGAGAACCAGAAACGCTTGTACAGCCCGATCTCTGTCAAGTTATAGTTATACTCTCCGCCCAGCACGCCCTTGAAACCGGCCGTGTGCGACAGCGTAAATACCGGAGCGTCAAAAGAAACCGGAATACGGCGTTGCTTGGTATTGACAAATGTCTCACCCGGAGCGTAACGGAAGGCCAGGGAGGCTTCCATGGTCTGAATCTCAGGAACCAACGTTTTCTGGCCATCATTGGTTATATAGGCCAGGCCGCCGGTAGGCTCGTCTGTGCTGTGTTTCACTTCCACCGTGGTCTTCAGGCCAAACTGTGTCTCGTTCTCGTACTTCAAGGCGATATTCCGCACGTAGGACATCTGGTCTACCGTAGAAGTCTTGAAAGATACGAACACGTTGTCTTTATCTGTCTTCAGGAACTTATCCGTGGGAGACATCACATCATACTGATAGCTGAACGTGATGGAGTTCTTCGGGAACTCGCGCGGCAGGTATTCCTTCTTGTTGAAAGAGTATTCCACCTCACCCATATACTTGGAACGATGATCCTTGAACCCGTAAGCGTAATATCCCTTGAAGAACAGATGCGGATTCAGGTTGGCCGTGGTCTGCGCGCTCATACGCAGACGCAATCCGTCGATATAGTTATTGGAGATCATGGTGTTTACCGGACCGATATCTACCTTGCTGGGATGCTCCTTGGTCCCGGTTTCCACAAAGTTCTCGATAAACGCCTTCAATACAAAAATCACATATTTGAATCCCGGCATCTGCTCCAGACGCTTTACCAGCATATCCATAGAACTCTCGGTCTGCGTAAGCGGAACCGGCCGGTATTGATTCCAGAAATCGTCTCCGCGCATCATGGCGTCCGCCTCTTTGATCTCGGCCCCCTTACGCTTGAAAAGTTGCTGCGGAAGCTCATCGAAGGCATAATCAGAGTAACGGGTAGTCCTTCGTATCTGGAATCCTTGCATGATCTTCATCAAGGTCATCTCCACAATCATGTCATCGGTTTTCAACACCCACTCCCCATTGGGCAATTGCTCGAACTCCTGAATAATATCCAGATTGTCTACAAAGTTCACCCCCGATTTCTTGGGCAGGTTCATTGTACATTTCTTCACCGTATAAGACGAGTCGGCCAAAACGTAAAGATGCCCCGTAAAACCGAAGTCCTGCGAGTTATTGGGAACGAAGGTGAGATGGAAGCACTTGTCCTTGTCCACGAATGTGGTGTCCATAATGTAAAACTTATAAAAAGAGATGGCATCACTGGACGAAATAGGGCTGATGAAAGGATACTGCAACAGACGGATATCATTGTCGTAAATATTCACATCCGTAAATACATCCTTCAGCACCGTGCTCAGCATATCTCCCGTTGCAAACAGCTCGTTCACCCCCGTAGAGCTCATTCCTTTGATAATGGTCTTCTCACTCTTGGGATGTTTACGGTAAATTTTCTGCGAAGCGGTCTCGTCCACCGAAATAGGAAGGATGAATTTATTGGTTTCCTCACAAAGTTCGATCTGGTCTTTCAGGAAAGGCATCTTTTTATACATGCCTTTTTCCAGCATCTCGGGAGTCACATCATTCAGTGACATCGTGATCTTCTGATACTTATTGTACTGATAGTAATCGTTCTCGCTCAGCTTATTATTCTTTTTATGAGCGATCACCTTCTTCATCAGTTCCACTGCCGGATTATTCTTACGGGAGTATTTCTCTCGTTTGGGCTTCACCACCACTTCGTCCAGCATGATATCATCCGGCCTCATCCTCACATTCAGGTTCTTGGTTACACCGGGGAATTATATTCACTACTTTTGTTACATATCCCACCGCCGAAAAGGTGAGTTTATTCCAGCCTTTACGGGTTTCGACCTTATAATTTCCATCATTATCGGTAATACTTCCTACGCCTTTTCCTTCATAAAAGACTGACAAGTAGGGTATGGGTTCATTCGTCAATGAGTCTGTTACAACGCCTTGTATATTTTGGGCTGACACCGAAATGCAGCATCCTAATAACAAAAATAGTAGAAACGACTTGATATATTTTGTCTTCATTCTTTTCACCGCTATTTTTATGAGGGAACAAAGTTAAGCATTAACTTAAAAGAAAGTTGCTAATATAAGCTAATAAATACAGAAATCTTACATATTGACCAATAAATAGGTGAAATTTAACACCGGCAGAGCCATTATGCAGCAAATAAAAAAGGGGTCTTTTCACAAAGCCCCCTTTTTAAGTTTTCAATAGGTATTAGTTTTTTTTTAAGGTAAAAAGATTGTTTTCAGGATAACGATGCAAATATCGAGCCTTTTTTTAAACCAGCCAAATAAAAAACTATGCCATACAACATGTTTTTAGATTTTTCTGTCTTTTTTGGCAGATTATTATTCAAAATGATCTTTATCGGCCTCATTATATATACAAAGGTAGCAAAAGTATAGACTAAAACAGCATTTTAATGAGTTTTTTCTTTTCCCAAGAAATGTCCATCTACCTTATCGCGATGTTTCAGCACCTTTGCATCGATGAAGAAAAACAATTTCTTCGGCGATATTGGTTATATGGTCTCCGGCACGTTCCAGCTTACGGATAACGGTGCCGAGTTCCAGGCAAGTCAGGAAATTATCGGGGTGTGTTTCCAGATATTTTGTAAGGACGGCAGGAGCAGCCGCATTGATTTCGTCCAGCAAATTATCTTTACTGAATACATTGAGGGCTAACTCCAGATTTTCTTCATTCAACGCGTTCTTGGTCATTTCGAGCATACCGAGCACTTGTCTCAGCATCTCTTCTATACGCAGGCTGTGGAGCAGTTCACTATCCAGCACGGTTTCCTCGCTTCTCACCACAAAACGGGCTATGCCTTCGGCAAAATCTCCCAAACGCTCCAAATCACTGTTTATCTTGAACATGGCCAGCACAAAACGCAGGTCAATGGCTACCGGATTGTATAGAGCGATAGTGTCCTCTACATCACTGTCTATTTTCAACTCGAACGCATTCACCCTTTTCTCACGGACAATGACTTGCTGTGCCTGGTCACGGTTAAAGGTCAGCACAGCCTCTCCTGCCCTGTCCAGCTGATTGTAAACCAATGTCCACATCTCGTTCACTTCCTTCTTCAGTGATACAAGTTCTGATTCTATAAATTTCACCATATTCTTAATTCTTGTTTTGTTTATCATTATTTCTTTCACCGCAGATTGCGCAGATTCACACTGATTTTAATTTTCCGGACAGAAGAATAAAAAGACAAATCCGTACCATTAGATCTGAAAAGCAAGCAAGCCCGCATCGGGTTGTGGCACATCAGTTCCAGCTTTATCTTATCTCCCATCTGTGCAACGCTGTGATGAATGCTTTACCCGAAACGCCCTGTAATATAATTCTGGGTCGCTTCCTTGCCCGGATTCGTAAATATTTTCTTCGTATCATCATATTCCACCATATTGCCCATATAGAAGAAGGCTGTCTTGTCACTGACACGCGCGGCCTGCTGCATGTTGTGGGTGACAATAACGATGGTATATTCTTTCTTCAGCTCATGAATCAACTCTTCTACCTTGGCTGTAGAGATAGGGTCCAGTGCCGAAGCCGGTTCATCCATAAGCAGAACCGAAGGAGATACAGCCATGGCACGGGCTATGCACAACCGCTGCTGCTGACCACCGGACAGGGCAAACGCAGACTCTTTCAACTTATTCTTCACCTCATCCCACAATGCGGCTCCTTTCAAGGTTTCCTCCACCCTGTGGCGGATAAACTCATTGTCTTTCACCCCATTTACCCGAAGCCCGTAGGCCACATTCTCGAAAATGCTTTTCGGAACGGGTTGGGACGCTGAAAGACCATCCCTACGCTCTTGCGCAACTCGTCCACCTGCACGGACTTGTCGTATATATTTCTCCCGTCAATCAAAATCTCCCCCTCCAGACGAGAGCCGGGAATGAGGTCGTTCATGCGGTTGAACAGACGGAGGAAGGTGGACTTACCACAGCCGGACGGGCCTATGAAAGCCACCACCGATTTCTCTTCAATCGTCATGCTTATATCTTTCAGTGCCTGAAAATCACCATAGAAAAAATTTACATGTTTTGCATCTATCTTATTCATATTCTTAATGTTTTAATAATTTGCTGATTTGTCTATGTGCTAATGTACCAATGTCCGTGCGGTACACAGCGCAACCCATCGGCACACCGACAAATTATTAATTCGTTTTTACTTTGTTGGAAAAATACCGGCGGAGTGCATTTGCCAACAGGTTTATAATTAAAATAATAAGGATCAGTACCAACGCCGTACCGTATGCCAAAGGAAGCTGTGACTCCATATCCGTTCCGCTGGTAGAAATCACATAAAGGTGATAAGGCAATGCCATGCATTGGTCCAGAATGCTGTGTGGCAGTTGCGGCAGGAAGTAAGCGGCACACGTAAACAAGATGGGCGCCGTTTCACCCGATACACGTCCCAAAGCCAGAATCAGTCCGGTAATGATGTTGGGCATCCCCATAGGCAGAATCACATGCCAGATGGTTTGCAGCTTGGTCGCGCCCAAAGCCAGACTCCCTTCACGGAAGCTGTCGGGAATCGCCTTCAAGGCTTCTTCGGTGGTGCGTATCACCAAAGGTACACAAAGCAATCCCAACGTCAAAGAACCGGCCAGGATGCTGTCGCCGAACCCCATGTATTTCACAAACAGTGCCATACCAAACAAACCGAACACAATGGACGGAATACCGCTCAGGTTATTGGTCATCATCCGGATAAAGCGGACCAGCTTGCCTTTCGGCGCATACTCGTTCATATAAATGCCACTCATCACTCCCACCGGAAAAGCGAACAGCGCACTGCCCGCCATCAGATAAAAAGTACCTACAATGGCCGGCCATATACCGCCACCCGTCATGCCGTCACTGGGCGCCGTGGTCAGAAACTCCCAGCTGATTACTCCTATACCTTTATATATAATAAAACCGAGAATGGCGAACAGAATGAGGACAATGCTATAACTCAACAGTTTGAAAATGCCGAATGCCAGCCATTGCGAACGTCTTTTACGCACCCCTTGCCCGACAGGGAAAACATCTTGCTTCATATCTTAAATACTTAATTAATCATTTGTCAATCTATCCATATACCCATTGGCTACGCTGTGTGCCGCATGATCATTAGCACACCGGCAAATCAGTACATTATTTATTTGTTCTTGATGAAATATATTCTACACTAAAGTTGATAAGCATCGTGATGAAAAACAACACTACTCCCAACAGGAACAGGGCTTCATAGTGCGCGCCGCCCGCTGGTGCCTCTCCCAGTTCTGCTGCAATAGTCGCCGGAATGGTACGGAGCGGTTCCAGAATAGTGGTGGGTATCACGGCCGCATTTCCTGTAACCATCAGCACCGCCATCGTCTCGCCTATGGCACGTCCGATGCCCAGGACAACGCCCGAAGTGATTCCGGAAATGGAAAACGGTATCACCACCTTATATATAGTCTGCCAACGGGTAGCACCCAATGCCAGACTGGCTTCGCGCATGGCACGGGGGCAATTCCGCATCGCATCCTCGCTTACGGTAATGATAGTGGGGAGTGCCATGATAGCCAAAACAATACTTCCGGCCAATCCGGTCTCGCCCACAGGCAGATTAAAGACTTTCTGAATAAGCGGTACGATGACTATCAACCCGAAGAAACCGTAGACCACGGACGGAATACCACTGAGCAGCTCAATAACCGGCTTCAGAAAACTACGGGTCCGATGGTCGGCCACCTCGGACATATACACCGCCACCGACAAGCCGAAAGGCAAAGCGAACAGGATGGCAAAGAAACTCACCCAAAGCGTACCCGTAATCAAAGGAAGAAATCCGAACTGAGGGGCGGGAGTAGCCGTAGGGAACCATTCCTTTCCGGCAAAAACCTCGTCAAAAGAAATAGACTCGTCTTTCAGCAGGTGGCCCGGAAAATCCTTCTCTATAAATTTGGAGGGAACAAAAGCGATGATGCCTGGATTACCGGCAACGATCTCGCCGATGCACCGGGGGGCTTTCTCGTACCCGGCTCCCAACTCTTCCTCCGAGAAATAGGAAGTGATATCCTCCAACCGGAAAACTTTAACCTCCGCGTCCGGTCCTCCCAGCTCTTTCCAGTTGGTAATCTCTTCGTCAAAAACGTCTTTTATTTGTGCCGCACTCAGTTCCTGCACCGGATTGGCTTTATTCACCGCCAGCACATATCCCTCTTCTATGACTTTTTTATTAAAAAGTCCCAAAGCTTCCGCAAACAAGAATACGACAATCAGCAAAATAGTAATGCTCGTTACAAAACCGCTGCAAGTCAATATTCCTTCTACAATCTTTTCCCAAACTCGTTTCATACAGTTTTAGTCTTCTATTTTAATAACCGATGCAAAAAAAGCCTCTTTATATTAAGGTGATATGAAAGAAGCTTGAAGTATTTGCTACAATTATATTACAAACTTGTTACAAGCAAAGACAATCCTGATCTTATTGCCATTTTCCCGCAAGGACGGATTCAATCCACCCTTGCCGGCGAATATTGCCCGTAACAGAATCGTAACACACCAGTAAAACAAATGACACAAGAAAACGTTTCTTTTGCACACGAATTAATATAAGAACTTATGAATCAATTAAAAGCTCTATTTCTTTTTATTCTATTGGCTTGTAGTCTGAATATTACCGCACAACGCATAAAAGGCAGTGACACGGTGTTGCCTGTGTCACAGGAAACAGCCGAGATTTTCATGAAAGATGATCCCGACCGGCGGGTAACCGTCACCGGCGGGGGAACCGGAGTGGGGATTTCCGCCCTGATGGACAACACGACAGATATCGCTATGGCTTCCCGTCCCATCAAATTCAGCGAAAAGATGAAACTGAAAGCCGCCAAACAGGAAGTGGAGGAGGTAATCATAGCGTATGATGCCCTGGCCGTCATTGTAAACCCGTCCAACCCTGTCAGCCAACTGACACGCCAGCAACTGGAAGCCATATTCCGCGGCAAGATAACCAATTGGAAGCAACTGGGAGGACCCGATATGAAAATTATTGTCTATTCCCGCGAAACTTCTTCGGGAACTTACGAATTTTTCAAAGAAAGCGCCCTGAAGAACAAGAACTACATGAGCAGCAGCTTGTCCATGCCCGCCACCGGAGCCGTGATCCAGTCTGTAAGCCAGACCAAAGGCGCTATCGGCTATGTAGGACTGGCCTACTTGTCCCCCCGGGTGAAAGCCATCGCCGTTTCCTACGACGACGGCAAGCACTATGTACTGCCCAGCCTTGAAAACGGAAAGAAGAAACTTTACCCCGTAGTACGCCCTCTTTACTACTATTACAACGTAGCCAATAAGGAAAAAGTAACCCCGTTCATCGAGTATATCCTGTCGCCCCAGGGGCAAAATATTATAAAAAACGGTGGATATATTCCTGTGAAATAAAGGATATCCCAAAAAGAATGCGTACTTTTGCAGCAAAAGTGTAAAATTGATATCACAATGACTGAAATGAACGCTACAGAAGCTACAGAGAAGAAAAGTCTGAACTTCATTGAACAGGCAGTTGAGAACGACCTGAGAGAAGGTAAAAACGGAGGGAAAGTACAAACCCGCTTTCCGCCCGAGCCGAACGGCTACCTGCACATCGGTCATGCCAAAGCCATCTGTCTGGATTTCGGGATAGCTGCACGCTATGGTGGCGTATGTAACCTGCGTTTTGACGACACCAATCCGACCAAAGAAGATATGGAATACGTGGAAGCCATCAAGGAGGACATCCAATGGCTCGGATTCCAGTGGGGAAACGAATATTATGCATCCGACTACTTCCAGCAATTATGGGATTTCGCCGTCAATCTGATAAAGGAAGGAAAGGCTTATATAGACGAACAGAACTCCGAACAAATCGCGGCACAAAAAGGCACTCCCACCCAACCCGGAACCGAGAGTCCTTACCGCAACCGTCCCATCGAGGAAAGCCTGGAACTGTTCAACAAAATGAACAGCGGTGAAATAGAAGAAGGCAAAATGGTGCTCCGTGCCAAAATAGACATGGCAAGCCCCAACATGCACTTCCGCGACCCTATTATTTATCGTGTGGTAAAGACTCCGCACCACCGTACAGGCGAAACCTGGAAAGCATACCCCATGTATGACTTCGCACACGGACAGAGCGACTATTTTGAAGGAGTGACCCATTCGCTGTGTACCCTGGAGTTCGTACCCCACCGTCCGTTGTACGACCTGTTCGTGGACTGGGTAAAAGAGGGTAAAGATCTGGACGACAACCGTCCTCATCAGTATGAGTTCAACAAACTGAACCTGAACTACACCTTGATGAGCAAGCGTAACCTGCTGATTCTGGTAAAAGAACATCTGGTAAACGGTTGGGACGACCCCCGTATGCCGACTCTCTGCGGTTTCCGCCGTCGCGGCTACTCGCCTGAGTCCATCCGCAAATTTGTAGACAAGATAGGTTATACCACTTACGATGCCCTGAATGACTTCGCCCTGCTGGAAAGCGCTGTCCGCGAAGACTTGAACAGCCGTGCCACCCGTGTATCGGCAGTCATCAATCCGGTGAAACTGATCATTACCAACTATCCCGAAGGACAGGTGGAGGAAATGGAAGCTGTCAACAACCCGGAAGATCCGTCGGCAGGCACACACACCATCGAATTCAGCCGCGAACTGTGGATAGAACGCGACGACTTCATGGAAGACGCCCCGAAGAAATATTTCCGTATGACTCCGGGACAGGAAGTGCGTCTGAAAAGCGGATACATCGTGAAATGCACAGGCTGCAAGAAAGACGACAACGGCAACGTGGTGGAGGTATACTGCGAATACGATCCCGACAGCAAAACAGGTATGCCGGGCAGCAACCGCAAAATCAAAGGTACCATCCACTGGGTAAGCTGCGCACACTGTCTGCCTGCCGAAGTACGCCTGTACGACCGCCTGTGGAAAGTGGAGAACCCGCGTGATGAGATGGCCGCCATCCGCGAAGCAAAGAACTGCGACGCACTGGAAGCCATGAAAGAAATGATCAACCCCGATTCGTTGAATGTATTAACCAACTGCTATGTAGAGAAATATCTGGCCGATGCCAAACCGCTGGATTACTTGCAGTTCCAACGCATCGGTTATTTCAATGTAGACAAAGACTCTACACCGGAACATCTGGTGTTCAACCGCACCGTATCTTTAAAAGATACCTGGAGCAAAATCAATAAATAAAAACAAGCTTATGAACTACGACATGTCTTCTTACTTTGAAGACCCGGAATTTAAAGAAGCATTGGCAAAATACGAGGGTATGGTGGAACCATACCCCCGCTTATTTTGAAGCTGATGAACTGATCGATATCGCCGAATATTACGCTTCAAAAGGAAGACATAAAGACGCTGACAAGGCCATAGACCTTGCAATCCAATTGCACCCCGATAACACGGACGCCCTGATTTTCCGGATACGCTCCTTGATGCTGCTAGGAAAAGGAAGAAGCCAAAGTGGTAGCGCAGCTCATCAACGACCGCACCGACCGTGAATTCAGATTCCTGCAAGCCGACCTGCTGATAGAGGAGGAACGCATGGAAGAGGCCGATGAGATATTACAACAACTGGCCATGGACGAGGAGTACGAACTGGATACGCTGCTGGATATCATTCTGAACTACGTTGACGTCAACCAGAAAGAATACGCCAAGAATGGATCGACTGCCTGTTTGCCCATTTCGACATGCAAACCCTACCGGGAAACCAACCAACGTCTTCGCGATGTGCTGTGCGATTATTACAGCACTTTCAACAAACCGGACTTGGCTATCCCTTACCTGAACATGACCCTGAACGAGTTCCCCTATTCCGTTCAGCATTGGAATGAACTGGGTAAATGCTATCTGCAACAAGAGCAATACGAAAACGCGCACGAGGCTTTCGATTTCGCATTAGCCATTGATGAAAACAAACACAGAGACATTGACCTTTGAAAGCATTCCTTTACAGCCAGACAGGCAAATATCAAGGAATCTATCAACTATTATCTCCGTCTGGAAAAGGCGACAGAGAAGAAACCTCCCGTTTATATGGCATTGGCCGGTCTCCACTTCGAGATGAAGGATTACGAAACCGCCATGAAGTATACACAAAAGCTGTTAAAACAGAAACAGGAGATTACTGCATTCGAGCTAACCGATATATATAGCATCGGCCCTCTGTCATGTAGCCCTGGGGCATCCTGAAGAGGGATATATGTATCTGGACCAAGTGCTGAAGCAGAACGGGAACGATGCGGAAACACGTATCTATGCCGGACAGTTTTTCACGATAATGGCAGGCAGCAAGGACATCAGCGAGGAGGAAAAAGAAAGAACAATATCGACAAGGCGGAGGAACAATTCAACCTCGCCCTGGAATTCACCCCGAAAGAGGAACGGATGGATATTTTGTTCAAAATCGGCTCCAAATACTTCGATGAACATCTCTTTGAATATGCCAACCGGTATTTTGAGCAAATAAACAAAGAATTTCCCCAAAACGCCCATAGCACTTATTTCTTTCTAATTTATGGCTATCTTTATTTACAGAAACCAGGTCCGTTCATACACTATCTGGCTAAAATCAATAAAGAACTTCCTGATACGTATGCAGCTCTGGGAGTTGATGAAAACGCACAGTTGCCCGACAAGTTATTCAACGAAGCGATACGCGTAATCAAGGACGATATCAGCAAAGGCAAGCTAAACTTAAACAAATATTTATAATAATTTTATGGAATCAGTTGCATTTATCCAGTGGTGTCTGGACCACTTGAATTATTGGACAATAACGTTATTAATGGCCATCGAAAGCTCTTTTATCCCTTTCCCCTCGGAAGTGGTAGTGCCGCCCGCCGCCTATAAGGCTGCCGGAGGAAACAGTGACCTGAATGTATTTCTGGTAGTTATATTTGCGACCATCGGAGCCAATATAGGAGCCATCATCAATTATTATATAGCCTATTTCGTAGGCCGTCCGCTGGTTTATAAATTTGCGAACAGCCGCTTCGGACACATGTGCCTGATTGATGAAGCCAAGGTTCAGAACGCAGAACACTACTTTGACAAGCACGGGGCACTCTCCACCTTTATCGGACGTCTTATTCCTGCCGTCCGCCAGCTTATCTCCATTCCTGCCGGTCTGGCCAAGATGAAATTATCCACTTTCCTGCTGTACACAACGCTGGGAGCAGGTATCTGGAATGCCATCCTGGCAGCCATCGGTTACTATCTGCAATCAGTGGTTCCCGAAGAGCAGTTATTGAGTACCGTCACCGAATACAGCCACGAGTTAGGATATTGCTTTATAGCTATCGGCGTTTTAATAGTAGGTTTCCTAATTTATAAAGGAAGAAAATAAAAAAGAATGAACTTTTTTCCATTTAAATTTGTTATCATTACAGTATCGAACTAAAATATAATAAAATTATGGCAAAAACAGCATTTAAAGGAACACCGGTAACACTAGCCGGAGAATTTGTGAAAGCAGGAACCTCAGCTCCGGAATTTACATTGGTAAAAGGAGATTTGAGCAATTATACATTAAAAGACGGGAAGGGCAAATATCTGATTCTGAACATTTTCCCCAGTATGGATACCGGCGTGTGCGCTACTTCCGTACGCAAGTTCAACCAGCTGGCTGCAAACCAGCCCAATACGGTGGTATTGGCAATCTCTAAAGACCTGCCATTCGCCCAGGGACGCTTCTGCACTACTGAAGGCATCACCAACGTTATTCCTTTGTCTGATTATCGCTATACTTCCGATTTCGCTGAAAAGTATGGTGTATTGATGACTGATGGTCCTTTGGCAGGATTATTGGCACGCTCGGTTGTAGTGATTGACCCGGAAGGAAAAGTGGTTTATACCGAACTTGTTCCCGAAATAACCCAGGAACCGAATTATGAGGCCGCACTGAAAGCGGTAAAATAAAAAATGCTTCCCGAAAGAATAAAGAAAACGGCAGAAGATTTTTACAATCTATCCGCATAGTTTTTAGGGTAGTTTCCGGCATAGCTTCTTGAAAGTTATGCCGGAAATTTTTATATGTCATGCTTGAAAGATCTATAATCTTGCATGTGAAAGATTTATAATCTTATGCCCGCAAGATCTATAATCTTACATCTTCATCCTTTAGACAAGTACCATTGGTACATTCTGTGTACCCCCTCTTCTATATCAATCTTATGCTGCCATCCCAGACTATGCAATTTGCTTACATCCGTCAGCTTACGCATAGTGCCGTCCGGTTTCGTAGCGTCAAAAGTCAGTTTGCCCTGATAACCCACCTCCTTGACAATCTTGTCCGCCAGTTGGGCAATGGTGATTTCTTTCCCCGTACCGATATTGATATGACAGTTACGGATATCCTTGGAACCGGGTGTGTATGTATCCTTAAAGTCCACATGCTCCATGATATAGACACTGGCATCAGCCATCTCCTCACTCCATAAGAACTCACGCAACGGCTTGCCTGTTCCCCACAAAGTTACTTCCTGCCCGGTTATGCCATACTTTTTCAGAATGGAGAGAATCTCCTCATCCGTATGCGAACCGTCTATCCCCTCTACGGGACGAAGATTCATATCTTTACGCACCGCGTCCCAGTCCCCTTCATTCAGGCATTTTCCCAAATGAATCTTACGAATCATGGCAGGCAGCACATGGCTGTTCTCCAAATGGAAATTATCATTGGGACCGTAAAGGTTCGTAGGCATCACGGCTATGTAATTGGTTCCATATTGCAAGTTAAAGCTTTCGCACATCTTCAACCCGGCAATCTTCGCAATAGCATACGGTTCGTTGGTATATTCCAAGGGAGAAGTCAGTAACACATCTTCCTTCATGGGTTGTACGGCATCACGAGGATAAATGCAAGTGCTTCCCAAAAACAAGAGTTTCTTTACATCATGGCGGAAACTCTCCCCTATCACATTCTGCTGAATCTGCAAGTTCTGATAAATAAAATCGGCACGGTAAAGACTGTTCGCCATGATGCCGCCCACATGTGCCGCTGCCAGAATGACATACTGGGGCTGCTCTTCATCAAAAAACTTCTTCACAGCCTGCCCGTCCAGCAAATCCAGTTCTTTGTGAGAACGGCCTACCAGATTGGTATATCCCTTTTGCTGCAAATTATTCCATATAGCAGACCCCACCAGTCCGTGGTGGCCTGCTACATATATCTTGGCTGTTTTTTCCATTATTCTGCTATTTGAGCCTTTAAATACAGTTTCTTCACGAACTTCATATCATGCTTCACCATGATTTTCACCAGTTCGGGGAAAGAAGTCTTACGGGGATTCCAGCCCAGCAACGTTTTGGCTTTAGTGGGATCACCCAACAACTGCTCCACTTCGGCGGGACGGAAATACTTAGGATCGACGGCAACCAGTTCCTTGCCCGTCGCCACATCGATACCTCTTTCATCCACCCCTTTGCCTTCCCAGCGCAATTCAATGCCCACTTCCTTGAAGGCCAAGGTACAGAACTCGCGCACCGTATGGTATTCGCCGGTCGCAATGACAAAATCTTCGGGAGTATCATGCTGAAGAATCATCCACATACACTCCACATAATCCTTGGCATAGCCCCAGTCGCGCAAAGAATCCAGATTTCCCAGATACAGTTTGTCCTGATATCCCTGGGCTATACGTGCGGCAGCCAAAGTAATCTTGCGTGTTACGAAATTTTCACCACGGCGTTCACTCTCATGGTTGAACAGGATGCCGTTCACGGCAAACATACCGTAACTTTCACGATAGTTCTTGGTAATCCAGAAACCATACTGCTTGGCCACCCCATACGGAGAACGGGGATAGAAGGGAGTCGTTTCCTTCTGAGGCACTTCCTGTACCAGTCCGAACAATTCGGAAGTCGATGCCTGATAAATCTTGGTCTTCTTTTCCAGGCCCAGAATACGGACCGCTTCCAACATACGCAGCGTGCCTACCGCATCCGCTTCCGCAGTGTACTCGGGTACATCGAAACTTACTTTCACATGGCTCTGAGCAGCCAGATTATAGATTTCATCGGGCTGTACAGCCTGAATGATACGTATCAGCGAACTACTGTCGGTCATATCCCCCCAATGCAGATTCACCAGACGGGTCTTTTGCATATCACGAACCCACTCGTCCAGATAAAGATGTTCGATACGACCGGTATTGAATGAAGAAGAACGGCGCAGAATACCGTGAACCTCATATCCCTTTTCAATCAAAAACTCTGCCAGGAATGAACCGTCCTGACCTGTAATACCTGAAATTAAAGCTACTTTTTTCATTTCGTTTATTGTAAATGGCCTTATGCAAGCCCTCTTGGTTATTTCATATCACATAGCTATCTACTGCTATCTGCCTTTCGGCATGGCAAAGGGTGGAATGACCCAACAGAACGGCAGATGACAGACAGCATACACTCCATGTATGCAGAAATAAAATATATACAAGAAAGAATATTTACTCCGCCGAAAATTCTTTGATGCGCTGTTCCTCGCTCAACCGGCAGATCAGCAATGTGTTATTCTTCTCAGCAACGATATATCCGTCCAGTCCCTGTACCACCACCCTCTTTTCCTGTGTAGTGTGAATCACACAGTTACGGGTTTCATACAACTTTATATTCTCACCTATCTGCGTATTATTATGGGCATCTTTCGGCAAATTCTCGTGCAATGATCCCCAAGTACCCAGATCACTCCACCCAAAGCTGGCAGGAAGGACAAAAATCTCATCCGCCTTCTCCATAATGGCATAATCCACCGAAATGTTCTCGCACAAAGGGAAATTCCGGTCAATCATTTCCTGCTCCTTGTCCGTATAATAATAAGGAAGCAAACGCTCGAACACCTTCGAAATGGCAGGCTGATATACGCGCAAGGCATTCACCACCGTATTTACATTCCACACAAAAATACCGGCATTCCAGAAGAAATTATTTTTTTGAATATAGCGCCGGGCTGTTTCCAGATCGGGTTTCTCTTTAAAAGAATACACCCGGAATACCTCCTTATTGGCGGTAGAAGGTACACTGAGATCAGCTTCAATGTAACCGTAGCCCGTCTCAGGACGGGTAGGTTTCATGCCCAGGGTAAGGATAGCGTCCGAATCGGCCGTAAAATTCATCGCCGAATTAATCACCCGCTGAAACTCCGCGATATTCATCACAATGTGGTCGCTGGGGGTCACCACCATATTGGCCTTAGGATTACGTGCCTTTATTTTCCAACTGACGTATGCTATACAAGGAGCCGTATTGCGACGGCAAGGCTCACGCAGGATATGATCATCAGCAATATCGGGCAACTGCTCCTTTACAGTATCCGCATACTTCTCTGATGTCACCACCCAAATATTTTCCGGAGGACAGATCCCCTGAAAACGGTCAGCCGTAAGTTGGATCAATGTACGGCCGCAACCCAGTACATCAATAAATTGCTTAGGATAATCAGGAGTACTCATCGGCCAGAAACGGCTTCCAACACCTCCGGCCATTATAACGAGGTGATTATTCTTGATGTTCATATGATTCATTTTTTACGTTGTATGACCGCAAAGATAAGTATTATTTTTTAAAAAAAGTATTGCGTTTTAATTTATATGTTCTATATTTGCATACGACTAACATTTTTTTTGTCATGAAACAACCGACAACTGAAAACTCTGATATAATTAAACTAGTAGCGATATTAGGTGATTTTGCCTTGTTGAACCTTTCTATGATACTTGTGTTTTTTATTCTGAAAGGAATAGATTCACAGGCCATAGCCCATATTTCATTGAAAACCTACCTGCTGACTTCCAACCTGTGCTATATTCCCTGCATATCCATCTTTGGGGTCATACTGCACAACCGCATAGTGCGTCCGGAACAGATTGTAGGCCGCCTGTTAGGAACAATCAGCTTGCATGTAGTCATCTTCCTCACGGTGCTGGCCATTATTAAGGTAGATAACTTCTCACGCATCTATCTGCTTGCTTTCTATCTGTCTTTCATACCTTTAGCTATAGGATGGCGACTGACATTGCGGTTCTTTGTGAAAATGTTCCGCCGCAGTGGCAGGAACCTGCACACCACTGTACTGATAGGCGACGGGGACAATATGGTGGAGCTGTACCATACGTTGAACGATTTGACTTACGGATACAGGGTTTTAGGCATTTTCTATGATGAGAAGGACTCTAATTACCCCGAAGGGATTCCCTTTAAAGGTCCTGTAAACCAATTATTTGAATGGCTGTCCCATAACACCGTGCACGAACTGTACTGTGGTCTGCCATCCAGCAGAAAGGATGATATTCTGGCCATCATGAACTATTGCGAGAACAATCTGATCCGCTTCTATAGCGTACCTCATGTACGTAATTACATAAAGCGTCAGCTGCAACTGGAATTATTGGGTGAAGTTCCTGTATTGTCCATCCGTACCGAGCCGTTGCAGAACCCGGTAAACAGACTGGCAAAACGGTTATTTGATTTGACATTTTCCTCTCTGTTTTTACTTACAATTTTTCCATTTATGTACCTGATTGTAGGTCTTATTATTAAAATTACCTCACCTGGTCCCATATTCTTCAAACAGGAGAGAAACGGGGAAAACGGGAAAATCTTTAAATGCTATAAGTTCCGTTCCATGAAAGTGAACGCATTGTCCGATTCATTGCAGGCTACCAAGAATGATCCCCGCAAGACCAAGTTCGGCAACTTCTTGCGTAAAAGCAATCTGGACGAACTGCCGCAATTCATTAATGTATTCAAAGGAGAGATGTCCATTGTAGGTCCCAGACCCCATATGCTGAAACATACAGAGAAATATTCCCAACTGATTAACAAATACATGATGCGCCACCTTGTCAAACCCGGAATTACCGGATGGGCGCAAGTCACCGGCTACCGGGGAGAAACCAAAGAACTTTCCCAAATGGAAGGCAGGGTGAGAAGAGACCTGTGGTATATTGAGAACTGGACTTTCCTGCTCGACATCCGCATCATGATAAAAACAGTAACCAACATGTTCCGGGGCGAGAAAAACGCCTATTAATCCAAATCGTAGGGACATATAAAAAATAAAAAGATATGAAAGGTATTGTACTAGCCGGAGGTTCGGGCACGCGCCTCTATCCTATTACCAAAGGAGTATCCAAACAGCTGCTGCCTGTCTTCGACAAACCCATGATTTATTATCCTATATCGGTACTTATGCTGGCCGGCATACGGGAAATACTCATTATCTCCACCCCATACGACTTACCGAGCTTCAAAAGACTGTTAGGAGACGGAAGCGATTTCGGAGTACGCTTTGAATATGCGGAACAGCCTTCGCCCGACGGACTGGCTCAGGCTTTCATCATCGGCGAGAAATTCATCGGTAATGATTCCGTCTGCCTTGTACTGGGTGATAACATATTCCACGGCAACGGCCTGTCCGCCATGTTGAGAGAATCCGTACGTGCTGCCGAAGAGGACAAGAAAGCAACGGTATTCGGTTATTGGGTCAGTGACCCCGAAAGATATGGCGTAGCGGAATTCGACAAGGAAGGCAACTGCCTCTCTATTGAAGAAAAACCTGCCCAACCTAAGTCCAACTATGCCGTGGTGGGACTCTATTTCTATCCCAACAAGGTGGTGGAAGTAGCCAAGAATATCAAGCCTTCGGCACGGGGAGAACTGGAAATCACCACCGTAAACCAGCAATTTCTTCAGGACAAGGAATTGAAAGTACAGACATTGGGCAGAGGTTTCGCATGGCTGGATACCGGTACTCACGACTCGCTGGCCGAGGCAAGTACCTACATCGAAGTCATTGAAAAGCGCCAGGGGCTGAAAGTGGCGTGCCTTGAGGGCATAGCTTTGAGAAAAGGCTGGATTACTTCGGAAAAGATGCAGGAACTGGCCCAGCCGATGCTTAAAAACCAATACGGACAATATTTACTGAAAGTTATAAAAGAACTGGGATTAGAATAATGGAAGTTATAAAAACAGCAATAGACGGGGTTTTCATTTTGGAACCCCGTATTTTTAATGATGCAAGAGGGTATTTCTTTGAAAGCTTCTCGGGACGTGAATTTGAAGAAAAAGTATGCAGGACTACATTTGTACAGGATAATGAGAGTTTCTCCACTTATGGTGTATTACGCGGCCTGCATTTCCAGAAACCTCCTTTCACACAAAGCAAGCTGGTGCGTGTGATCAAGGGAGCGGTACTGGATGTGGCTGTAGATATCCGGAAAGGTTCTCCCACTTTCGGAAAGCATGTGGCTGTAGAATTGACCGGAGAGAATCACCGGCAGTTTTTTATCCCCCGCGGATTCGCACACGGCTTTGCGGTACTAAGTGACGAGGTGTTGTTCCAATACAAGTGTGACCATTATTATGCTCCGCAAAGCGAAGGAGGAATCGCATGGGACGACCCCGATCTAGGCATAGACTGGCGACTTCCGGCCGACAAGGTTATTTTGTCCGACAAGGACAAGAAACATCCGAGATTGAAAGACTATCAAACGGATTTCGACTTTAATCAAAGTTTATATTAAAGGCAGTTTTGATTCTGCGTTTGTCCGGTTTTGCCAGTGAAATTAAAGAAGCCGAAAACTGCACACCGGACTATCGTAACGTTCAGGGCAACATTTCCGAAGATTGACCTATAAAAACAGGGTGCACCTCCTACGAAAGAGATGCACCCTGTTTTTATAGGTCAATATCTTTATATCACTTCTTCTCCATCCCCTCCTGAGGAGCATTAAGTCCTGCCTTCAGATTTTCAAAGAATTCACGTCCGAACAAGATCCATGCGGAAGCGCCCGCCACTGCCAGGAAAATAAATCCGACAAGAATCACCTTCTTGCTGGTTCCCGAAGGCAGCAACGGCACACTGGCAGGTTCCACAACGGCAAATACAGGTTTGGCCTCCTGTACTTTGGCCCGTGCCACCTGCAATTGGGTAGCCACCTGGCTATACACCTGATATGCCAGATTCATATCATTCTGCAACCGTTCTCTCTCCGTCAAAGCACTTTGAAGGACAACCCCCTTGTTGGCATCCATGTAATTGGCATAATTCTGCTGGGCTACATAATACTCCTGCTGGCGTTCCTTATACAATTGTTCCAGATAAGCACAATCCTGCTGGGCTTTGGAGACCCTGTACGCTGTGATATACTCCTGAAGCTTCACCACTACCGTGTCTGTAATGGCGGCCGTAACCATCGGGTCCTGCAAAGTCACCGTCACTGTGGTGATGCCGGTTTTCTTATCCACATCAGCAGTAATCGCCTTACGCATGGCTTCCACTTTCTTCGCCTGATCTTCTGTCAGGTGGAAAGGATCCAGCCTGTTCCCTTCTTCCTCTTCCTTATCGGAGAAGAGAGATTTCACCCCGCCTATAGCCGCCCCGGGCAATCCCATAACAGCACCCCACCACGGAGCTTTCTGCTCATCGAGATAAGCTACAAAAGTAGTATCCACCTCACCGTCCAACGTAGTGACATGTGCATTAAACAGTTCCAGAATGAAAGGAGTAGACGCTACTATATCCGGGAAAAGAGATACGTTCAACGCATCCGCCTCACTGCCCAGACTCATGCCTCCGATCCCCAGCATGGCAGCCATTCCCGACAGGCTCCCCCCTCCGCTTTTACCGGATTCGGGAGACAATGTCACTTCCACCGTATATTGCTTGGGAATACTCAGAGCGATAATCACCCCTACAATAGCACCTATTCCGGCAACCTTCAGCAGCATCTTTCGGGCAGCCCACAACTTACGGACATACTCCATCAAATCAATTTCCAACTCCTCGTCTTCCCGTGGTCTTTCCGTATTATTCGTATAATTCTTATCTTCCGCCATACTGTTTCTATTTTAAGATATTAGCAATAGATGCAATCATAGTAGCCAACGACGCACTGGTGGTTGCTATGGACAAGGTGTTCTGCAAAGACCAGTTGCTCTTTTCCTTCACCGGAACAATCACCTCACAGCCCGGCTGGATCAGCTCACGGCTACCTTTCTTCGCTCTCTTCACCTGACCGTTCATATATACAATATACACCTTGCTCTTCTTCGCACGGAAACCGTAACCTCCGGCCTGCTCTATATAATATTTCAACGTCTTGCCATCTTCAAATGAAACGGTATTGGGATACATCACAGCCCCGCTGATACGTACCGTGTTGTTGTATTCGGGAATTTCAATCACATCCCCCTCACGCAATACGATATCCGCACTGGAGCCGGGTTTAAGCATCGCTTTTTCCAAATCGATGCCCACATAATAGATATCTCCCAAATCCAGCCGGTTGACATCAATGGAGTCCTTTCCAGTCTTGGCCATATCCAGAACCGTTTCCATACGTTTGCGTTCATCGGCATTGATACGACGGCTTAAACGGGCCCCTTTGATATAAGCAAACGGAGTCACTCCACCTGCCTTCTTGATCAAATCGGAAAGACGTTCGCTCTTCTCTGTCAGCGCATAATCACCTTCATACAAAACCTCACCGGTCACCTGCACATTCACCTGTTTCTGATAAGCAGGGCTCTTACGCACATATACCTGATCGTATGGCTGCAACACAAAACCCGGTTCTCCGTCTATCACAAAACCGTCTTTCAGAGAAAACGAGTACATTTGTCCTATGGTGGAAACCGCTTCCGTACCTTTGCTATCCTTGATACGACGGGAAACATCCACACGGACGGTAGAAGCCGATTCCATCAATCCGCCAGCCTGGATTATAATATCCTCCAAAGTAGTATTGTCGGCAAAAGCGAACTCACCCGGACGGGCAACCTCACCATACACCATGATGCTTCCCACATCCTCCAAGTCATGAATACTGGGAATATAAAGCACATCATTACGCTGCAAAGGTACATCGGGTGCAGTACCGTCCATGATGCCTTTTATATCTACTTGAATAACCTCTTTCTTCAGATTCTCGCGCTCGCGATGCAACACCGCACGTCCTGTAAAGGCATCACCCATAAGGCCTTCAGCCTTTTCCACCAGTTGGCGGACTGTATTCAAGGTTCCTCCGAACTGATAAATGCCCGGACGATAGACAGCCCCCTTGATTTCAAGCTTGTTCTCAAAACGGTCCAGAATAGCTTCAGCAGTCAGCGCATCACCATCTTTTACCTGGAATACGGAATAATCAATATCATCAATCGTATAAATCTGATACTCCTTTCCGTTTTGACGAATCATGCGGAGAGAACGGGTATAGGCATCCCCCGAAAATCCACCGGCATACTTCAACAACGTGGCAACACTTTCGTTGTTTTTCATCTCGTATTTCATGGGGCGTTTCACATTACCCTCTATGCTAACCAACGCCTCGTATGGAGGAACGATGATCACATCGCCTTCCTGCAAGCGGATATCATCATTGATTTTACCTTTCATAATAAAATCGTACACATCTACGGTAGCGATTTTCTGTCCTCCGCGCACTACTTGTATATTGCGCAAGCTACCGATATCGCTCACGCCACCGGCACGGTACAGTGCATGAAACACGGTAGAGAAAGAAGACAATGCATAAGTTCCCGGTTGGAACACTTCCCCCATCACGTTCACCTGGATCGTCCGGCTGTTTCCCAAAGTAACCTTGATTTGTGAGGACGGGTTCTGTTCATTATCAAGCCCTGCATAAATCTTATTCAGTTCTTTACGCAAATATTGGTTGGCTTCGGCAATAGTCATGCCGTTCAGATAAATCAATCCCAAATCGGGGATCGTGATAGATCCGTCCGGAGATACATTATCGCGGATGGTGGCCTGGTTTGTACCCCAGATGTCAATGATTACCTCATCACCCGGCCCCAGACGGTAATTAGGAGGAGTAGCCAGATTCACACTCGGCTCGAATGTAAGGTTTCTGGTTTCAAAAATCTCCCGTCCGTACACCTTATCCTTCTGCATTTCTTCCATATCGCCCATGCCCATCCCCTCGTAATAGCGATTGGCAGAAACACTGTCCGACAAGTTCTTCCCTACCACTCTGCCCGCAGCCGGACGTTGGTCGAAAGTAAAATTCTCTGTTACATAGATATCTTCCTGCGTCTTTGTCTTTTCACGCAAACGGTTCCGATTTTGCATCGTTGCATTTGCGTCTTTATCAGCAGACCCATTTTGCTGTTCATAAAGTTTCTTTACACGCTTAGCCTGTTCTTGTGTCACTCCTCTACGGGCTAACTCTGTAGCAATCTGACGTTGGTCTTTTCCTTGTTGCATGCCCGTCTTCACATATTCCAACACCTGTTGGTCACTCATAGATTGCTGTGCAAGCACAGAACCCGAGAGGGCAAAAACTAAGACCAGTACGGATAATAGTTTTTTTATCATATAAATTCAATAAACTTAGTAATTTAGCAGCCGCAAAGGTAGATATTATTTTCGATATAGGCGAGTATTATTTCATAAATATCCCTCTAACAAATATAAAAACGGCTGCCACCTGACGGTGTACAGCCGTTTATTCTTTAATAATCCGTTAGCAGAATTCATTCAGACTTCATTGCACAGTCCTCCTTCTTAAAAAAGGTCTGCAAGGGTAAAACTTGTGCAATACCATTCCGGCCGGATCAACAATACATATTTACGATGGCTTCGTACAATTCCTGCTTACCGCTTACTTGCTTGGGCTCACCATTCTGCTTAGCATAAGCCACTACGTCTTCCAGTGTCAGCTTGCCTTCTTCAAATTCTTTGCCTTTGCCACTGTCGAATGAAGCATAGCGGTCTGACAACATCTTGCAGTAAGGAGATTCATTAAGCAAAGCAGCAGCACTTTCCAATGCACGCGCCATAGCGTCCATACCTGCAATATGGGCGATAAAGATATCTTCCAGATCAGTAGAGTTACGACGTGTCTTGGCATCAAAGTTGGTACCGCCATTACCCAAACCGCCGTTGCGGATAATCTGCATCATGGCCTGGGTCAGTTCGTAATTGTCGATAGGGAACTGGTCTGTATCCCATCCGTTCTGATAATCGCCACGGTTAGCGTCAATAGATCCCAACATTCCGTTATCTACCGCAACAGCCAGTTCATGCTCAAATGTATGACCAGCCAACGTAGCATGATTCACTTCAATGTTCACCTTGAAATCCTTGTCCAGTCCGTGAGTTTTCAAGAACCCTACCACAGTTTCGGTATCCACATCATATTGATGCTTAGTCGGCTCCATCGGTTTGGGTTCAATCAGGAAAGTACCTGTAAACCCTTTGCTCCGGGCATAATCGCGGGCGATGGTCAACATCTGAGCCAGATGTTCTTTCTCACGCTTCTGATCTGTATTCAATAAAGACATATACCCTTCACGTCCACCCCAGAACACGTAATTGGAGCCACCCAGTTCGATGGTAGCGTCAATAGCGTTCTTTATCTGGACAGCAGCGCGGGCAACCACATCAAATTCGGGGTTTGTAGCAGCCCCGTTCATATAGCGTGCATGACCAAAAACATTTGCCGTACCCCATAACAATTTGATTCCGGTTTCAGCCTGTTTCTGTTTGGCATAAGCAACTATCTCTTTCAGATTCGCTTCATATTCCTCGATTGTATCGGCTTCCTCACACAAGTCCACATCATGGAAACAATAATATTCGATTCCCATTTTCTGCATGAATTCAAAGCCGGCATCCATCTTATTCTTGGCAGCCTGCACCTTATCGGCATCACCGTTCCAAGGGAATTTCTTTGTTCCGCCGCCAAACTGGTCACCGCCCTCGGCACACAACGTATGCCACCATGCCATAGCAAACTTCAACCAGTCTTTCATCTTCTTTCCGTTAATTACCTTTTCAGCATCATAATAACGGAACGCCATCGGGTTCTTACTTTCCTTACCTTCAAATTTAATCTTTCCTATACCGGGAAAATACTCTTTTGTAGCCATAATTCTTTACTTATTTTAATAACTTGTTCTAATTTATCTACTATCTTTTTCAACACGCAGGCGGATAGCCATTTCTTTATCCGAAGGTCCTTAAAAGGCAGCCATCGCTCTCTCCAGATTGGATTTCCAGCGGGCATACGCATCATCGTAAGCAGTGCGCTGTGCCACATCAGGCTCTATCACCTCCAGTTTTTCCAATGTGGCAAATGCCTCGTTGTTATCTTTATAAACACCCGCGCCTATGCCGGCCCCCTTGGCGGCGCCCACCGATCCATCCGTGTCATACAGTTCGATTACAGCCCCTGTCACTCCCGCCAATGTTTCGCGGAAGATAGGACTGAGAAACATATTGGCATGTCCGGCATGAATCTTCTGTACAGGGATACCCATCTGCTCCATGATATCAATGCCGTATTTAAACGAGAACACGATCCCTTCCTGTGCGGCACGAACAATATGCTGCTTTCCATGCAGGTTAAAATTAACTCCACATATAGAGCATCCTGTCTCTTTATTTTCCAGCATACGCTCCGCCCCGTTGCCAAAAGGAAGAATACTTACTCCGGCACTGCCGACAGGAGCCTGTGCCGCCAGCCTGTTCATATCACTGTAAGAAATACCTTCGGGAGCCACATTACGTTTCACCCACGAATTCAATATACCGGTACCATTGATACACAACAACACTCCCAGACGGGTCTGCTCGGCAGTATGATTTACATGGGCAAAAGTATTCACCCGGGATTTCGGATCATAATTCACCTCACCGTTCACGCCATATACCACTCCCGATGTTCCTGCCGTAGAAGCAATCTCTCCCGGATTGAACACATTGAGCGACAAAGCATTATTAGGCTGGTCTCCGGCGCGATAGGTTACAGGAATTCCCTCTCTCAGGCCCAATTCTTTGGCAGCCCATGCATTTACACGCCCCTGCTCGCCAAAAGTCGGTTTGATATCAGCTATCAGCGAACGGTCGAATCCATAATAATCCATCAGGAAGCCCGCGACATCATTTGCCTGAAAATCCCAGAACATCCCTTCGGACAAACCGGACACCGTGGTACAAATATCCCCCGTCAGTTTCATAGCGATATAATCGCCTGGCAGCATTATTTTATAAATACGTTCGTACACAGCAGGCTCATTCTCTTTAATCCATGCCAGTTTGGAAGCGGTAAAATTCCCCGGAGAGTTCAGCAGATGAGAAAGACATTGCGTTTCCCCCAATGCCTCAAACGCTTTCTGCCCGTATGGAACCGCCCGTGAGTCACACCATATAATAGCCGGACGTAATACATTTTGCCCTTTATCCACACAAACCAGTCCGTGCATCTGATAAGAGATACCGATAGCGGCAATTCCATCCGGACCGATCCCACTCCCGGCCATGACAGCCTGAGTTGACAATTTCAGATTTTCCCACCAATTTTGCGGATCCTGCTCAGCCCATCCGGGGCGGGCAGCCATAATAGCAGCCTCTGTTTTAGGAAAGAATGCAGAAGAAACACACTTTCCGGTCTCTGCATTTACCAAACTCGCCTTTACCGACGAACTGCCAATATCATAACCTAATAGGTACATTTAAATTGAAAATTAAGAATTTTAAAATAATAGTCTCTGTCCCGATGCTTATCAGCATTATCCTTCCAAGGAAAGGCCGGTGAAGAATCCCAAAGCATATACCGATTCCCCGAAACGACCAGGCGGAGTATTCTCACAGCAATCACAACAAGGCTAAAGTTATCTGTCTGTTATCACTTCGTTCCCGACTTATTATATATTGAACGGTCGAACTTATAGAAGCGTGCCGCCCTGTGGCATACACCTACCTGTTTTTCTTCCAAAGGTACTACATATGGCATCAACGCTATCTTCTTATGGAAGTTCCTTACGTCAAACACCTTATCATAAATCAACTGATAGACAGTCCGCAACTGGGCCGCCGTAAACTTCCGGGGAAGCAAGTCGAACATTGCGGAAGGAGCATATTCCACATAATGGCGTATATGCACCAATGCATCCTGCAAAATCTGGAAATGGTCGAACGCCAGGCTTTTCACCTCCGTCACAGGTGTCCAGCAAGCATCGTATTTATCAGACAGCTGTTCGAACCGTCTGTCAATCTTCACCAGTGTCAGGTAAGCGATAGTCACAATGCGGTCTATTTTCTTCTCGTCCAAACGATGAAAACGTTCCAGCCACAGCACATCCTTAGGGTTACGGGTACGGTCTTTCGATCCATACGCCTTAAACTGGGTAAGCTTCACATTCTTCAGGCCCGTCAACTCATTCAACACCCGCTTGGCCGCCTCATCCAGATCCTCATCGTCATAGATAAGGCTGCCCGGCAACTTCATGTTATTATATCCGTCCTCGGACTGTTTCCCCACCTGCCTTACCAACAGGACACGGAACTGCTCTCCATCAAACCCAATCAGCACACAGTCCACAGATACATGTAAATTAATCGTCTGGTTTATTTCCGACATAGTAATATGGCTTTTATCATTTCCGGCAGCAAAGATAAATACTATTTTTCGAATTACACAAAACAATATATTTATTTTTATCATGTTCTAAAACATTATTTTTCAATATAATAAATATCATCCATCATACAATATCACATCTTAATCTTATCATATACACTACAATATATAATGTACAGGAGTTGTCCCGTCTTCTTTTTTCCCTTTTTCCAAAGGGATTTTATTCCATTCACCCCCCTATTTCAGACACTTGGTTAAGGAAAAGCAATCTTTACGCCAAAAAATTAATAGAATAAAGTTGTTTATTCACAATAATTTTCTTTACTTTTGCCCATTAAAATCTAAAGATTACTCTATGAGAAAGAAAATTTTGGTCTTGGACGACAAAATAGCAATTGCAAAAGTCCTTTCAATCTATCTGGCCAGTGATTATGATTGTATTTGGTTACCGAATGGCATCGAAGGGGTAAAATGGCTTCAGGAAGGTAACATACCAGATTTGATTATATCAGATATCCGTATGCCCGAAATGCGTGGAGACGAGTTTCTGGAATGGATAAAATCCAATCAGCTATTCAAACACATTCCGGTGGTTATGCTAAGCAGCGAAGACAGTACCACAGAACGCATCCGCCTGTTACAAGAAGGCGCGGAAGACTATATTGTCAAACCTTTCAATCCCATGGAGTTAAAAGTAAGAATTAAGAAAATCATTGAGTAAATCAGCATGACCTTTCTGCTTTATATAGGAAAGAACAAGGATTTTTTGCGCAAATTCAGCAAGCTCGAAAATGTCCAGATGATTTATGCCCAAAGCTACCAGGATGCCATTACAATTTGTATCAGACTGAAAGTACGTGAGAACATCATTGTCCTTCACGAACAAGGGGAGATGAACGGAGATATTGAACAGATCGGTGCTTTCAGGAAAAAGTTCTATCAGGCATATGTCGTACTCATTACGGACAGGCTGACTCCCGAAGCCAGCAAAGTCTATCTGAACAGCGGAATAAACGATACCGTCAGTTTGAACATCACCACCGCCCGGTTAAGGCAGAAAATAGACATCATCAATAAACGGCAGGAACTGCTATATGCACATAACCGGAAGAAAAAAGACGTGAGGCATTTTATCCTTCCCCAATGGAAGCGCTGCTTCGATATTCTTTTCTCCGGTGCAGCGTTAGTCTTCCTGTCCCCAGTCTTTCTGCTGATTGCCATAGCCATACGTATGGAAAGCAAAGGACCTGTTATTTACAAATCCAAACGGGTAGGAACGAATTATACCATTTTTAATTTCCTGAAATTCCGTTCCATGTATACGGACGCCGATAAAAAGCTGAAAGACCTTGCCGGTCAGAACCAGTACCAGCCGGAAGGCACTCCGGAGATTGCCAAAGATTTCTCGATGGAAGAATTAGGAGGACTGATGTTTGGAGATGACGGTGTTATAGATAATGGCGGAATGCTGGTTTCCGATGACTTCATCATTCCGGAAGAAGAGTTTATTTCCAGACAAAACGCACTGGATGAAAGTCCTTTCATAAAAATAGAAAAAGACCCGCGGGTTACCAAGGTAGGACGCGTTTTACGAAAATACAGCCTGGATGAGTTACCTCAACTGGTCAACATCTTGAAAGGCGACATGTCTGTGGTGGGGAACCGTCCTCTTCCACTCTATGAAGCCGAACGCCTGACAAACGATGAAAGTATCGAACGCTTCATGGCGCCTGCCGGGCTGACCGGCTTGTGGCAGGTGGAAAAACGGGGGGATGCCGGAAAATTATCCGCTAAAGAACGCAAAGAATTAGATTTGAAATACGGTAGAGAATTCTCCTTTTTCCTGGATATGAAAATCCTGTTCAAGACTTTGACAGCTTTTGTCCAAAAAGGAGATGTTTAAATAATTTGTTTTAGGAATAAAAAGGGGATTTATTATATGGGTAAAGTATGTCTTTTTGTCATCTGTATGTATTGTTCTATCCACCATTTAAGCGCACAACAGGAAGAGCAGCAAACACAACCGGTACAACAACCTCTTGTGACACAGGATGATATATTGGGGAATATGAATGTGGATTATGCAAAGATAAAGCTGCCTCCGTTAAGTGTCCTTTATGAGAATGCACGCAGCACCCCAAGCTTACAGATTTTAGAGAAGGAGAAACAGTTACAGAAAAAGTTACTATCGAAAGAGAAAAGGAACTGGCTGGGGTTTATCCATGCCGGCGGAAGTGCTTCTTACGGTATAGCAGACAATGTGGCCAGCAATACGGATGTCAACACCCCACTTATTTACAGGTATGTAGGTACAGAACAGACTTCGTGGAATGTGGGAGGCGGCATCAGTATTCCTTTTGAAAAGCTGTTCGACCTCCGGGGAGGAATCAAGCGCCAGCGAATCCAGGTGGATATTGCCGAGTTAAGAAAACAGGAAGCATACGAAACCCTTAAAATACAAATAGCTCATTTATATGTCCAGATTTTATCCAATATAGAAACATTGCAAAGATCAGCTGAAAATATAGCTTTATATAAAGGTGCATCGGCTGTTGCAGAACAGGAATATAGAAACAGACGTACCTCTATTCATGATGTGGCCAAGACTAAAGAACAGGAATTTGCCGCTAATCAAGACTTTGCCTTACTACGCTCTACTATTAACGACCAGCTGCTGACCCTCGAAATAATCTCCCACACCCCCATCCTGACCATACAAGGAGAAAAGGACGTTCAAGAAACAACGATACAGGAACAGGAAGAAAACAAGAAGCAAAGTAAGAAAAAAGACAAAAAGGAATAAGAAGCATGGAATTATTTAAATACATAGTCAAGTTTATCTACCGCATCCGTTGGTGGATGGTTATATTTCCATGTATAGCCGGTATCATAGCATGGTTTCTTACCAGAAATCTGGAAAAAACGTATGATGTGAAAACCACCATCTTTACAGGAATCATCTCCGGATACAACGTAGATGCCACCGATACCCGAAACGCCACCGTGCACATGAGTAATTTAATGAATATCATTACAACGGAACGCACACTGAAAATAGTATCTCTGAAACTGCTTGCCCGCTGTCTGGTCTATGGAGATGCCGAAAGAAATACCAGTTATATTTCAGCCATACATTACCAGCAGCTGGTTTCCGGTATTCCACGAGAGTTACAGGCATTGATAGACAAGCAAAACGAAGAGAAGACCTATCATAATCTGGTAGCTTTTGAACGCCCGTCCATCAATAATTTCATCTACCAACTACTCAATTATACCCACCCTTATTTCAGCGTACCTCTACTCTCACAACATATAAAAGTAGCCAGGTTGGGAAACAGTGATATGATCGAGATTGCTTATAGTGCCAACGATCCGGGAATAGCTTATAACACACTTGAGATTCTGAATGAAGAGTTTGTCAAACAATACCATGAACTACGCTATGGAGAAACAAACAATGTGATCAAGTTCTTTCAAGAAGAACTGGCCAGATTGGGCAAAATGCTGACTGCCGCCGAGGATTCTTTAATCGAGTACAATATAGAAAACCGCATCATCAACTACGGAGAACAAACCAAACAGGTGGCAAGCATGGACGCCGCTTACCGGATGATGGACAATGATTTGCTTGTCAATTACTCCACCAGTAAGGCGTTGATCGATTTCTATGAATATAAATTAGGTGATGTGGCCAAATTGATCCGTACCAACAATGAGTTTATGGACAAACTCCATCAAATGTCCCAATTGAACACCCAGATCTCAACCATGGAAATCACTCCGGACGAAAAGAACCGGAAAAAGCTGGAAGAACAAAAAAACATGTTAAGTAACGCCGAACAAAACATCAACGATCTCGCCCTGAAACTAAGTGCCGAAGCCGCAAGTACAAACAATGTATCTTATGAGACACTCATCAGCCAGTGGCTTGACCAAATAGTCCTTGCCGAAAAAACTAAAGCCCAAATGGAAGCACGAGATATAATGAGAGAGAATTTAAATGAAGATTTCCTTTATTTCTCCCCCATCGGCGCTACCCTGGGCCGGAAAGAAAGGCATATCGGCTTTGTGGAAAGCAACTATATGTCTACCATGGGAGCCTTGAATGCAGCCATCTTGCGACAAAAGAACCTGGAAATGACCTCGGCTTCATTAAAAATCATGAATCCGCCCCTGTTTCCACTGACCTCCTCCCCCACCAATGCACGCATGATTATACTTGCATCCATACTGGGGACTTTACTTTTCATCATTGGCTATTTTCTGATTATAGAAATACTGGACCGTACCCTCAGAGACAAAATACGTGCAGAACGAATTACCGGAGGAACAGTTATCGGCGCATATCCTAGAGAAAGCAAGTTAAGATACAGACGTTATAATAAAGCCATAAACAAGATGGCCGTCAGGCAACTCAGCACCGCTTTACTGCCTCATCTAAATACACAGGAACAGCGGGTCATCAATCTGTTAAGTACAGAAGAGAAAGACGGAAAGACCCATGTCGCCCGCCTGATAGAGGAATATTGGAGCAGCATCGGCCTAAACGTCCGCCGCATTACATACGATGAAGATTTTCTAAGCGAAGACAGCCAATATGTACAGGCAAACAATTTGAAAGAACTATGTTCCGATCTGGAAAAGGATGAAATACTTCTAATCGAACACCCGGTCCTGAAAAGCAATCCTCTGCCTCCGGCTTTGTTAAATGAAGCATCCATCAATCTGCTGGTTGTCCGTGCCAACCGTACTTGGAAAAAATACGGATCAGGCACTGTATGAGCATTTGTTACAAGTTAAACAAAAAGAAGTACCCCTCCTTTTCTATCTGACACAAGCAGACAGAAATACAGTGGAAGACTTTACAGGACAATTACCTCCTTACACGAACTTTAAGAATATGGAATACAGGCTGTTCCAACTCGGACTGACCGCCATTGAATACAAAGGAAAATAGATAATGATAGCAAAAGAAATAAATATAACAACCCATACAGGTCAAATTCTGGCCAGCTTCATTATCGGACTGTGCTTATGCCTATGGACAGCCCTCAACATGAAGCCCTCCATAGGAGTTGCAATAGGGTTCATACCTTTTGCCACGCTTTTTATCTTCATATGCATAAACAGACCCGTCATTCTGCTGGCCATCACCTTTATGCTGAATTACCTGATAATGGGAATTAACAGATATCATTCCATCCCTATTGCCATTACCAATATCTTTGATTTGCTCTACGGCATCATGTTGGCCCTTATTCTTCTGAAACAGTTGCAAAGCAATCATCATTTCAGGAAAATACTAAACGTCTATACCTGCATCACATTGGTCTGGCTGCTATATTGTATCATCAACATAGGTAATGGTATAACCGGTGAATTTTACATGGAAGCATGGCTTCGTATTTTAAGACCCTGGGCCTTATACCCTATTCTGACCTGTATTATTCTATCCATACACTGCAATCGCTACACTTTTATCCATTACTTTTTAATACTATGGGGTATCATGACCCTACTGGCTGCCGCAAAAGGATATTGGCAAAAGAACAAAGGTTTTGACAGTACCGAGCTAAGCTGGTTGTGGGCCTACGGAGCACGTACCCATTTTATCCATTCCGGCATCCGCTATTTCTCATTTTTCACTGACGCAGGTCTTTTCGGTGCCAGCATGGGATTATCCTGCACTGTTTTCACGCTTACTTTTTTCTATACAAAGAACCTATTTCTCAGACTCTTCTATTTAATAGTGGGTATGGCAGGATTTTATGGTCTGTTAATATCGGGAACCCGATCGGCCATAGCTGTACCCATTGCAGGGCTGGGGCTCTTTCTGTTCCTGTCTAAAAGTTGGAAAATAGGCATCATCTCCTTTATCCTGCTTGCCGGAGGGATAGGAATGCTGAAATACACCAAGATCGGAGAGAACAATAAGTTGATCCGTCGTATGCGTACTGTCTTTGACACAGAGGATCAATCGATGATGGCTCGTTTCGAGAACCAGAAAGCACTGAATGCCTACATGGATGAAATGCCCTTCGGCATAGGCATGGGAGCCATAGACGGGGTAGTTCCTCCCCATAACAAATATTATTTCGTTTCCATCTGTCCTTCAGACTCCAGTCTGGTAGATGTATGGAAACAGATGGGAATAGTGGGACTGTGTGTGTTTTTGGGTATGCATGCCATTCTATTTCTATCGGGCTCCTACATCCTTTTATTCAAAATCCGAAATCCGGAAATCCGGGGACCGCTGACAGGTATGTTATGCGGTTGTGCAGGCATACTGGTAGCTTCTTACGCCAATATGGTTTATTTCCAGTTTCCTAACGGAATCTTGATTTATTCTTGTTTCACCTTTGTTTTTTTAGGACCTTATTTAGATAAACAATACTCAGAAATACATGGACTACCGACAGCCTGACCTATCCGTCATCACCGTGAACTATAACGGTTTTCACGACACCTGCGAATTCATTGACTCATGGGCAGCCACTGTATTCTCTGTCAGTTATGAAATGATAGTCATTGACAATGGTTCCACTGCCAATGAAGCCGCCTTGCTACAAAAAACATATCCTTTTATCCAAGCCGTACGCAGTGAGCGGAACTTAGGATTCGCCGGAGGTAACAATCTGGGTATAAACCTTGCAAAAGGAAAATACCTGTTCTTGCTGAACAATGATGTTTGTATGGTCAAAGATGCCATACCCTTGTTGATAAAACGCCTTCTGTCCTCCGACAAGATAGCAGGTGTCTCCCCGTTAATCCGTGATTATGCAGAACCGCACGCCATACAATTTGCAGGATACACCCAACTTTCGCCCATTACCTTAAGAAACAGAGCCATAGGCAAAGGGAAAATAAATAAAGACCACTATCCCGCCCAAAAAACGCCTTATCTGCATGGTGCCGCCATGTTACTGAAAAAAACAATAATAGACAAGCTTAGCCTGATGCCCGAAGAATATTTTCTATATTATGAGGAACTGGACTGGTGCACCTATATCAATAGGGAAGGCTACGAACTATGGTACGATCCCGCTTGCGAAATATGGCACAAGGACAGCAGCTCCACCGGAAAAGAAAGTCCGTTGAAATACTATTACCTGAGCAGAAACAGATTACTATATGCCTACCGCAATCTCTTTGACTGGAAACTTCCGGTTTCCATCTTATACCAGACAATGATTGTATGTCCCAAAAACATACTGACCGCCTTGGGAAAAGGAAAGAAAGCCATAGCCAAAGCACATTGGGAGGGAACAAAAGCATTTTTCAAACTTAGAAACAAAGACAAACAGCCATGATATTTCTAGCATACATAGAACTACTACTTTTCGCGATATGTGCCTTTACTGTTTTTTACCTGCTGGTGTACGCCATAGCGGCAACAGGCAACCGCACCGACAAATATTCCGAATCAAGAGTAAAACACCGTTTCGCCATTCTGATACCGGCCTATCAGGACGATGACTACATACCCTATACCGTCAAATCATTTCTGCAACAAGAATATCCTATAGACTGCTATGACATTATCGTCATTTCAGACCACCTGAAGCCGGAAACAAACAAACAGCTGGCACAATATCCCATCACCCTGTTGCAAGCCAGATTCAAGAAAAGCTCAAAAATGAAATCTGTCAAAGCTGCCATGTCACAATTACAAGAAGGACAATACGATATCGTTTTAATCATGAATGCGGACAATGTAGTGGACACCAACTTTCTTGAAGTTGTCAACAATACGTATGCCAGCGGCTCCAATGCCATCCAAACCCATCGCATCTATCAGGAAAGACCCAGCAATGTCAGCATATTGAATGCCATCACCGACGAGATAAACAATTCCATTCTTCGTGCGGGACATGTCAATTTGGGACTTTCAGCTTCGCTGAACGGCTCCGGAACCGCAATAGACTTCACTTGGTTCAAAGAAAACATCCGTCATTTAAAAGACGATGACGATGAAAAAGTCATCGAATCCCTGCTGCTCCGCGAACGGATATATGTGGAATATTTAAATAATACCCATGTATATGCCTTGAAGAATAGTGGAAAGAAAAAATTCTATACCCAACATAGCACTTGGATTAAAACCCAATATTATTCCCTGTTCACCAATATCGGTAATCTGCCCGGCGCCATTTTAAGTGGAAAATTTGATTATGCCGACCGTATTCTGCAATGGTTCATTTTCCCTCGCACCATCCTGCTAGGTATCCTCCTCCTGTTCAGTTTCCTGTCCGTATACTTCCACTGGAGCGCCTGCCTAAAATGGTGGGGATTATTACTCACTTTCTTATTGACTATGGCAATAGCCACTCCAAACTACTTGGTGGACAGCAAATTCAACAAAGCCATGAAAGCTATCCCCTTTCTGGCGGCAGGCATGATATTCAATATGCTTTTAAGAAAGAAAAAATAAAAGCCCCATGCTATCGGAAATTATACATATCATGGAATATACGCTATATATCTACCTTTCCGTCAGTGTGGGGTATATAGTCCTGTTTTCTGCCGCCTCTCATTTCTTCAAACAAAAGAAATATCCCGCGACTACTGTCCGGCAACGTTTTATCATCCTTGTTCCCGCCTATAAAGAGGATGCGGTCATTCACGCCTGCGTCACTTCCGTTCTGCGCCAAACTTATCCGGCAGAGCTTTACGACCTGATAGTCATATCCGACCACATGCGTCCCGAAACCAATGCCTCACTGCGCAAAGAACGCATCGGCTTGATAGAACTGCATGAAAAGGAAAGCTCCAAGGCAAAAGCCCTGCGCATTGCAGCAGAGACCATCACAGACCAGCCATACGATTATGTCCTCATACTGGATGCCGATAATCTGATCTCACCCTGTTATCTTCAAGAACTGAATAAGGCAGTTTCACAGGGTATAAAAGCCATACAGACACACCGCAAAGCCAAAAATATGAATACAGACATAGCCCTATTGGATGCCGCCATCGAAGAGATGAACAATTCCATCTTCCGCAAGGGACACATCCGGCTGGGATTTTCATCTGCCCTTACCGGCTCCGGAATGGCTTTCGATTTCCGATGGTTTGTCCGGAACATCATCCATACCCATAGTACGGGCGAAGACAAAGAACTGGAAGAACTCCTGCTCCGTCAAGGCATTCACATTGAATATATAGACACCCTAGAAACATTGGACGAAAAAGTCCGGCAACCGGATGCCTTGCGTAACCAGCGCCGCCGCTGGATAGCCACCCAGCTTTTCCTTGCATTAAAAATGGGACGTAACCTCCCCACAGCCTTACTGAACGGAAACGGAGATTATCTGCTGAAAACCCTCCAAGCCTTTATCGCCCCCCGCAGCATTCTGTTGGCGCTCATCGGATTCTTTTCATGTGTTCTCTGCATTTTCTCTCCGGCTTCTTCCATAAAGTGGTGGATTTTGCTTATCTTGCTGAACGGTGCGTTATACCTGGCCATTCCGTCCAATATGAGATATAAATACATGAGCAGAATCCTCAGGCAGACACCTTATTTTGTAATCATTATGCTTCTCAACTTGTTTCACTTGAAAGGAATGGCACAGAAGTTCAACCATACACAGCATGGATAGAATTATGAATATAAAAGAGTACTTACAGCAACACCCGCAATGGAAAAAACGGATACACGGTTTCATCATGCATCCGGTAAAGACACGCCCCTATTGGTGGATACGCGTATGGCAGCCTTTCTACATAAAAAAAGGCCGGGGCTCAGTCATTTATTCCAGTGTACGGAAAGACCTTCCACCGTTCCACCTGTTCCAGATGGGAAAATATTCGGTAGTGGAAGATTTCTCCTGCTTGAACAATGCCGTAGGCGACATCGTAATCGGCGACTATTGCCGGATAGGACTCGGCAATACGGTCATCGGTCCCATCCGGATAGACAACGGGGTCAATATTTCACAAAACGTAGTCCTGATAGGATTAGATCACAATTACCAGGATATCACTCAAGGCATCATCGAACAAGGTATCACCACTTCTCCTATCCACATCGGAGAACATACCATCATAGGAGCCAACGTGATTGTACTGCCCGGAATCACCATCGGCAAACATTGTTTTATCGGTGCCGGGTGTGTGGTTACCCAAAACATACCCGACTATTGTGTCACGGTAGGAAATCCCGCACGCATTATCAAACGCTATAACCCTCAATCACAAACATGGGAAAAAATATAAAAATATTAGTATGTGCCCATAAGGACAGCCGGCTACCACAGCATGAGTACTTCTGTCCCATACAGGTGGGGGCCGCACTAACCAGTGCCCGATTCTTCCCTGTACTAGATAACACAGGAGATAATATATCCGACAGGAATCCTCACTTTTGTGAACTAACCGCCCATTATTGGGCTTGGAAAAATCTAAAGTGTGACATTATAGGGCTCAATCATTACAGGCGCTTCTTTGATTTTCATCGCCCGTTTCCGGCTTTTTCACCAGACAGGAGTTTCATTAACATAGATTCATTTCTAAAAGAAACTTACCGATTTCCTGATTTAGAAGCCTTATTAAATGATTATGACATCATCCTCTCTCCCAAGCGTCATTATCCCTATAACGTCGCTACACAATACGCCATATTCCATCTAGTCAATGACCTCAATTTGCTGAAAGAAGTCATTCAACACCTCACACCCGAATATGCTGAAGCTTTTCATACATTCATGTATCACTGCAATGCCTATTCCGGATATAATATGTTCATCACCGGACGGAAACATTTTGACGAATACTCCCAGTGGCTATTCAGCGTATTGTTTGAATTAGAAAAACGGGTAAAACTGTCCGCCTATCCGGATCAGGCACGTCTGTTCGGCTATTTATCAGAAAGATTGATCAATGTCTATTGCATAAGGCACCGGTTAAAGATAAAGTATGTTCCCGTCATCATGCCCTTGGAAGAAACGTTTCAGAATCCGAGCAACCTGCTTTATACGCTTCGCCGACTAAAGAATGATCTTATTTATAAACTCACAGAATTATAAGTTATGCCGTTGGTTTCTGTCATCATCCCTATATACAATACAGAAAAATTCCTGCCTTTGTGTATCAGCAGCGTCTTAAACCAGACACTGACAGACATTGAAGTACTGCTGGTTAATGACGGAAGTACGGACGGAAGCGGGAAAATATGTGACGAATACGCCTGCAAGGACCAACGAATACAGGTAATACACACTCTGAACCAAGGAGTCAGCCATGCACGAAACCAAGGACTGGAAACCGCAAAAGGAGAATATATAGCTTTCATGGATAGCGATGACTGGATAGAAACGGATATGATAGCCACTCTTTATCAGCTTATCCGGACAAACGAAGCCGGTCTGGCTACTTGCGGATATATCATTGAAAATGAAGATGGTCGTCCGATTTACCACATCAACGAAGTGAAATCCGGCAAATTAACCCAGTGGGAAGCCATTCACTCCCTGTTTAACGACAGGCATTACAAATACAAAGGAAACTTATGGGATAAATTATATCATAAAGAAATCATTGACAAACATCACCTAAAATTCAATGAACATATTTATTATAATGAAGACAGGCTCTTTATTTTTCAATACCTGAGCCACTGCCAATCAGCCGCATACACCACTTCCCCCTATTATCACTATGTCACAAGAAAATCAAGCGCCATGAACCTGTCGCAAAAAAACTACACCCCCAAACTGTGCACTTTCATGGATGCATTCGACCTGATGACTTCACTTTCGGCCACATTCCCCACCTATATTCTACGTGCTTTGTCGGCCGATTACATAAAAAGTTCGTTCTTGTTCTATACCCAACACTCACGGGAAATCCCCTTCAATGAATTATGGGACAGAATGCTAAGAATCAGAAAAAACAATTATATACATCTTCCACTTTCTCTAAAAATAAAGTATGCGCTATATGGCATCAGACTTATCCTGCGGGCATGGCTCAAGTGAAAAGACCAATTTACTGCTTACTTAACACGCACCCGTTTTATCTTTCCATGCACCCACAACAAGGCACAGACCAATTTGTATGCCATCTGATGAAGGCCCGCAGTTTTATTCAGTTCGGGAATCAGTTCCAATAAAGGAGATTCCACCTTTTCCAGTCTTATATAATCCTTCATCATTCTATCCGGAAACAACTCCTTATACACCCGCTTTCTTTCCATATCTCTTGTTCCGGCATCCGTTTCACTGACCCCTCCGGGTACAAACCTACAAACGATGGAACGAATATTGCGGAACGTCGCATTGTTGAATATCAAGGTCTGAATATAAAATTTCCAATCGGATACAATCTTATAACTCTCGTCATACCTATTTTCATCAAAAAGTTCTTTACGGAAGAATGAAGCCTGATGCAATACAGTTCCCCGAATCAAATCCATCAGCGTTATATCCTCCTTATGAAATCCCCACACCTCTGTGCCATGCACTATTTTTCCAACAACAATATCGCTGTCCAATGAAGGTGCCACCTCCTGCAACACACCATTGTTATAAAATTCATCACCGGAATTCATAAAGTTCAAATACTCTCCATGCGCCTGTAAAACTCCTTTATTCATGGCATGATAAATACCCTTGTCCGGCTCCGATACCCAATAGTCCACTTTACCGGCATACTCTTTTATCACTTCAATACTTCCATCCGTAGACCCTCCGTCAATAATAATATACTCAAAATCCCTAAAAGACTGGCCGACCACACTTTCTATGGTTTTCCTCAACCCTTCTTTATTATTATAATTAATGGTTATAATCGAAAATTTTCTTTGTGACATAATTTTCCGCTTTTTACAATCTAAAGTTTCCATTCGTCATCCAGACTGAACGATTTATCAAATCCGACATACAGAGGCACAATCCGGCTGACATTCGAAGTATAAGTACCGATAAAAAATGAAGAATGGATCAGAATATCCATATCCAACAGCATATTCAACGTATCTATATATCTACTTTTTTTATCCTTTGTATTAAACAAAGACTCGTCAAATCCTGTTTGTGTCACAGCTGTGTTCCAGTAAACATTAAATCCTTCGGCAACCAGTACGGATTTCAACTTATCCGTCACAGAACCATCATCCGTAGCTATAAACACATTACGGCTGATATGCTTCTTCCCTTTAACAGCATCAATATAAAGAGACAAACCAAGTTCCTTCATCTCACGGGAAACTATCTTATCTCCCCGCCTTATATGTACCGCTATGTAATCTACCGGCAAATTCATCTCGCTTTTCCTTTTTTCTATATAGCCGGTTGTCTTTTCATTAAATTTTAATATTTTCCGCAAGGCAGAGCCATAATCATTTCTGATATCTTCCAGTTTCTCCAGAAAATCCTCCGATCTCATTTTTAGAAATACCTCATTCCCTAGTTCCGTTTCCGGATGAAATAACAGATATATCCTATTCATTATATAGAAAATATAATACCGGAAAAAAGCGGACGGATTATAATAGATATTTCCCCACCAAGGTTTCCCCTTTTTATAAACAATATATTGCGAACACATCACCCCGTTACAGTCTGGCAAGACCGATTCGAAATAATCACTCCAGCCTTTCTCTACCCTTGCATTCCAGTTCCTTGTATTGACAGTCAGCTCTTCCTGATTATAGTCCGCATAGACCAATGCCAATGCAAGGTTAGACAACTCTGAGAACAGCCCTCTTCCAGTCAAACTATATACGATTCTTTTTTTCTCCATCTTCATAATAGAACATAATGATCAAACTTTTATATCCTCCAATCCGATAAAGCCGTTGGACGTTTGTGTCAGTGCATGCCCGAATCCACTTTGAAACCCCCTCACATTCCAGCAAACAGCAACGAACTGCTTTCAAATAATATTCCACCATAGGATGATGTATAAACAAATCTGCCTGCAGGACACCTTTACTCAGCACAGGCGGAAGCTCTATACGCCTCTCGATGCAAAAATCCCCTTTAGGTAAATGACTGATACTCCCGTAATAATGTCCCGGAGCATAAGTAGCATAAGGCACTTCCGTCCTGCTCTTCAAAACCAGCATTACATCATACATCATATCCTCTTCAGAATATCCCTGTATTTTCACAGTCAGAAAATTCTGACCTCCATGAATAGTGGAAGAGGCACATTCCGTTCCGTTTATCTCAATGCAATCTATATGAAGCGTATTTTTCGTCCAACCCACATAATCTATAATTTTACTTTTCCGGACCGTCCCTTTCTCTTTCAAGTAATAATCGATGGCAGAATGAACCGTCCCCTGATAAACCGCGGTACCATTTTCCAAGCATATTCCTTTTGTACACAAACTTCTTACCGCTGCCATGTTATGACTGACAAACAAGACTGTCCGTCCCTCTCCTTTCGATACATCCTGCATCTTGCCAATAGCCTTCTTTTGGAATTCCGCATCGCCCACTGCCAACACCTCGTCCACCACCAGAATTTCCGGCTCCAGATGGGCGGCGATAGCAAATCCCAACCGCACGGTCATACCCGAAGAATAACGTTTCACTGGAGTATCAATATATTTCTCCACACCGGCGAAAGCCACAATCTCATCCAACTTGCGGGTAATCTCCGCCTTGGTCATCCCCATGATGGAACCATTCATATAAATATTCTCCCGTCCTGTCATTTCGGGATGAAAGCCTGTACCCACTTCCAGCAAAGAGGCAATACGCCCCCGTGCACGGATACAACCGGCAGTAGGAGAAGTCACCCGCGAAAGGATTTTCAACAAAGTGGACTTTCCCGCACCGTTCTTACCTATAATACCCAGCACTTCACCTTCCTCCACATGGAAATTAATATCTTTCAACGCCCATACAAAATCTCCCGTCGCTTTCTTGGAACGGTCATTCTCTTCCCCGATTCTGAGATACGGGTCCTCCTTTCCACGGATCCGCGCCCACCAACGATTCAAATCACGGCTCAGCGTGCCGGTTCCGATGCTTCCCAATGCATATTGCTTGCTGATATTCTGAAACTCTATCGCTATTTTTCCCATTCTGTCCCTTCTTTTAAATCACATCCATGAAACTACGTTGCACTCTATTAAAAGTCACCATCCCCCAAAGCATTATCACCACTGTAAACGCCAACGTGTAGCCTAAGTGGAACCAACTGAAAGTCCCCACCCCCAAGAATCCGAATTTAAATGTTTCGATAAGGGAAGTCAGCGGGTTCGCCACAATGATCCACATATACTGCTCATGACTCTGCCTCATCACGGACAAAGGGTAAATAACCGGAGTGGCATACATCCACAACTGTACCCCGAAAGTAATCAAGAAACGCAAGTCACGGTACTTGGTCGTCAAGGAGGATATCAATAATCCGAACCCCAAACCAAGTCCTGCCAACATGAGCAGCAGCAAGGGAGCCAACCAAGCATATCCGTTGACCATCAACGAATATCCGTTGCACAAATAGTAAATATAAATTAAAACGAACAATCCGAACTGAATGCCCATCTTTATCATGCAAGATATAACGATGGACAAGGTACCACCAGACGAGGGAAATATACTTTTCCAAATACATTCTGATTGGCGTTGAACGTATCCGAACAGCGACTTAAACACTCCGAGAAATAATTCCAGCAAAGTAAGCCCGCCATATAAAACAGCGGTTGGGGAAGTCCGTCGGTAGGAATACCGGCAATACCGCCAAAAACAAACATGAACATGACGGTAGTAAGCAGTGGCTGGATAACAAACCATAACGGTCCTAAAACAGTCTGTTTATAAAAAGTGACGATATCCCGTCTGATATACATTACCAGCAAATCCCTATACAGCCATACCTCTTCCAGATCCAACCGGAACAAACCGGACCGAGGCTTGATCACAATATCCCATTTTTCCTGTTCATCTTGTACCATACACTACTTTTTTTAGTAAATTATTCCAACTGTCACATACCTTCTCTATATGAAATGTATCAGCATACTCCACCGCCTTATTTCCCATCCATTCCCAATCCGTCCGATCAGCCATATACGACATACAACCGGCCAGCTGAGCTATATTCCCTGTTTCAAAAAGAACGGCCATATCTTTGTCTTTCAACAACTCGCGCGTTATCGGTAAATCAGATGCAATAACAGGTAACCCGTGCGCCATAGCCTCTATCATCACCAGGCCGAATCCCTCCCAACGGGAACTCAGCACATACATACTGGAATGTGCATAATACTCCTGCACCTCTTTCGTGAAAGGATGCAGCGCGATGCTCTTTTCCAATTCATATTCATTGATCAATGAACGGTAAAGCGCTTCCTCAGGACCCTCCCCCACAATTTCCAGTGTCCAGTCCGGATGAGTTTTCACAAAAACAGAAAAAGCTTTTATTAAAATATCAAATCCTTTATGTCCGAATGAAAAACGACCGACCGCCAAAATCCTTCTATATTCCTTCTTTCCCCGACCTTTAGGCAGTACAGTCAGAGGATTGTATATCACCTCGCAGCACAGGTTCATTTTCCGAAAGAAACAACCGGCATCTGCATGACTTAAAACCACCCTCTCGTCCAATTTCCCCATCTGGACTTGAAAAAAGCAATCCAATCCCGGCAAATAGGGAGTTTCTTTCTCAAAGAATGCTTCATAAGAATTATGCAGCCACCCAACAGTCTTTGTCCGGATCCGGCTCTTTACTGCAGAGAGGTGCAGAGCCATAAAAGCATGTACCCCGATGACTACATCACATTGCCGGGCATTTATTTTCCTTGCCAATGTCCGTTTATAAGAAGAAGGGAAAAAACTGGCAGCATACCATGCTGAAGTCTGCCGGGTATGAGGCAGTCCATGTTTATATAAGAAAACTATAGCCTTTACATAACAAACGCTCAATGAAAGAAGAAGCGGAATAAGAGAAAGAATCAAACCGCACGGTACTTTCGGCATATCCGTACATCGACAAGTCCGTACAAGTATCCGTGGTCAGTATCGTGACTTCATGTTTTCCGGACAAAGCCTTGGCTATTTCAGCCAACACACGCTGTACTCCACCGAAACTGAAGACAGTATCACAATAAAATAATATTCTCATGGAATTTAGATTACACTCTTTCTTCGCAAAGATACAATAAAGAAATGAAAATAAATGCGGAATGAAGAAAGAATATCATATAATACAAAGCAGGTATCTGCGGCACGTACATACGTATAGAGCGGCACGTACATATGTGAAATCCTGCTCCCCCAAAAACAACAGGTCAAATAAAAAAAAGACCTTGTTCTTTTTTAAAAAGATGGCGAGCTTTTTTAAAAACCTCCTGATCTTTTTACTGCCATCGGAAATTTGCCATATTCCATAGAGGTATCCCCCCTTCAGACACACTTTTTGCAAAGAAAAAGCCTGAGAACATCCTACTTCATATTAAATCGGAACAACTTATAAAAAAGGATATATTACTGATAACAAATAGATTATATGAAATTCTGCTCCAAAAAACAGTGAGGGCATGAGAGCATAAGTGAGAGCTACAATTTTTACCATCACTATACAAATAGTTCATAAACAACCAGTTGTGCACACAATGAGGGCATGAGGGCATTATCACCCCGAATTTCCAGTGAAAGATTCTCATACTCATCGAGATATTATCAAGATAATGCATGATGCTGAATATAAATCAATATCTTTGCAAAAAGAAGAAGAATGACAAAGAACACAAGTTACCATTACAGCATCATTATTCCGCACAAGAATACCCCCCGTCTTCTGGAACGCTGTCTGTGCTCAATTCCCACTTGGGATGAAATTCAAATCATTATCATTGATGACAACAGCAATTCCGAATCTGTCGATTTTTCTCATTTTCCGGGAAACGGCAGAAAAAATACGGAAGTCCTGTTCACTAAGGAGGGAAAAGGGGCAGGATACGCACGGAACATAGGACTCTCCCACGCCCGTGGCAAATGGATTATCTTTGCAGATGCAGACGATTTCTTTACAGCCGATTGTTTTACTATCTTAAACGAATACATGGACAGCCCCCATGAAGTCATCTATTTCAATGTACGTTTTGTCATGTCCGACAATCCGTCCCAAGAAAGCCGACGCGGAACTTACTATACCAACTTCTTCAATGATGTAAACCCGGAAAACAAACTGCGATACCAATCTCAAGTTCCTTGGGGCAAAATGATAAGGCGCAGCTTCCTGTCAACATTCCACATTCAATTCGATGAAACAAGAATAGCCAACGATGTGTATTTTTCATGCCTTGTCGGTATATATGCCCCCAAAGCAACCACAGACAGAAGAATCATTTATTATTGTACCGAATCCGGCCAGTCCCTTGCTATGTCCAAACAAGACCGCGAGAGTTTAATCATACGGTTTAACGCAAGCATGAAATGCAACAGACTGTTGCGACAAGAAAAAATCCACTATTACCTGTCACCACTTCCGTGGTGTATCCCTTCGGCAAAAACAAAAGAATGGCTCCCCGCCAAATACTTTTTTGAATACCTGTTTTTCTTCCGCCTGCAAGCATTCAAAGAATTATATTATGCTTTTTCCGCTATCCTGTCACATATGAATGAGCCGGCCACAAGAAACCGACAACCAATGTAACAAAAAGACTACCAACCTAAGGGAATAATATTCATTACACAAGAAGATTCAGCGGTACAACCTTCCCCATATCTTATAATACAATTTGATCAGATTAGCGTATTTATACAATATGTGATGTCTGTAAATCCCCCAATTCAAAAGCAGAGAAAAAGGATAGAACAAATTCAATTCGTACAAAACCTCCATAGGCCGGAACTCTCTGCAATGCTTCCTTATCAGATTTCTTTTAAACTTATCTATCGCATCATTACTTTCCCTTGTAACCCCTATTACAGCAGCATTATACACCACCGGCATCAACTTGTTCAAAATGAAACAGATATTTTCAGCATACAATTCCTGTTCCATGTGCTCATTAAAAACAGTCAAGATAAAAATAAAATCCTTTGCCGGCTTGTCAAAGTCCGTTTTCGCCTTATTCATGGTTGAGAAAGGATTTGAACGCCTGTAGAAATAAGTAAAAGAATTGACGGAAGCAAACGTTTCCACCTTTTTATACAGAAAATAGCACCACAAAAAGTCCTCAAACAAAATGCCCGTCCTGAAATAAATGGCATTCTCTGTCAGCACCTCCTTTCTGATCAATCTGTTGACCGGAGTGGATGTTATTTTCGAATCCAGAAACAGCTTGTTGATACGTATCCGTCCTTCCGTATATCTTTGCAAATCACTGTTTTTGTTTTCCATCCCTTCTGAATAAGAATCCCCCTGCACCAAGTCAATCCCCGGATATCTTTTCGTTTCCTCCCATAATTTCTCCAGACAATTCTCATAAAGCATATCATCCGAATCTATAAAAAAAAGATAACCACCCCGGGATAGTTCTATTCCCTTGTTCCTTGCCGCAGAGACTCCTTCATTCCTCTCATTTCTCACGATTCTAAAACTGATGTTCCCTTTATATCCGGCCAGCTTTTCCTCTATCAGGCGCATACTGTTATCCGGAGAGCAATCATCAATGATGATACACTCAAAACAATCAAAAGTTTGGTTGATTATGGAATCAAGACATTCTGATACGTATTTTTCCACCTTGTAAACCGGCATCACCACCGTTATCTCTTTCATCATTATCTGCTAATCATTATAAAATGCAATATTCGCAAAAACAAATGATACTCACAACATTCCAAAGACTTTAATTACTAAATAGCCCCATCTTCATCCATTGAAACCCACTTTTTACTCCGAATACAGCCGACATTCCATAAAAAAACGGATATGGACAGGAATTTCAACAACTTCTTATTGGATATATAAAAAGAATACACTATTTTTACGGAAAAACAAACCAGGGGAATGAAAATAGTATATGTATACGACTCCATAGCCCGTATAGGAGGCATGGAACGGATTTTAACGGATAAGATGAATTACTTGGCCGAAATTTATGGGCACGAGGTCTATCTTATCACTTCTTCCCAAGGCAATCATCCTTTTTCTTTCCCGTTATCCCACAAAGTGGAACATATCGATCTGGATACAAAGTTTCATTTGCAATACCAGCATCCGCTTCTGGAACAATTGAGAGTGGGATGGACTTTGAACCATAAATTCGAACAAAAATTAAAAAAAGAGATTAGGCTCATCAATCCCGATATCATATCAGGAAATACCAGTTTCAAAGCGGATTTGATCTGTAAATTAGACTGCAAGGCAAAGAAAATCATAGAATCGCATTGCGCCAAAATATACACCCGGATACCTGCAAACCGCAAAAAGAGTTTTTTTAAAGATATAAAAGACAGATACGTCAGCTACCAATGTTTCCGTGATGTAAAACGATACAGCGATGCTATAGTCACACTGACACAAGGAGATGCCGCCATGTGGGGACAACATCCGAATATACATATCATTCCGAACACCACCTCTATTGATATACAAACAATCAGCTCCTGTGAGGCTCCCCGTGTAATAGCGGCAGGCAGACTGACCTGGCAAAAAGGATTCGACAGACTGATTGACGCATGGAATATCGTGCAGAAACGCCACCCCGACTGGATACTGGATATATTTGGTGAAGGATTTTACAAGGATAGCTTAACCCGGCAGATTAAAGACAGAAAGCTGGAACACTCCATCACAATTCATCCTTTTACACAAAACATAACGCAAGAATACCTGAACAGTTCCATTCTGGCCCTAAGCTCCAATTACGAAGGTTTTGGACTGGTCTTGATCGAAGCCATGAGTCTGGGTGTTCCTTGTGTTTCTTTCGACTGTCCTTTCGGTCCATCGGAAATCATCAGAAACCAGGAAGACGGACTCCTCGTCAAAAACGGAGATATACAAGGATTTGCCAACGCTCTTTGCCACTTGATAGAACATGAAGCAGAAAGAAAAGCTTTTGGCAAAAGAGCTAAACAAAATATAACACGCTACTCACTCCGAAACATCATGCCGCAATGGGAAATGTTGTTTCATAAACTGACTGAAAAATGACCATCGTTTATCTATACACAGCACTATGCACCGTGGGAGGCGCAGACCGGAGCATCATCCAAAAAGCGAACTATCTGGCTGACGAAATGCATCAGGATGTATTTATTATCACAGATTCACAAAAAGAACGCCCGCCCGTTTTCCCGATATCTCCCAGAATCAGGCACATTGACATAGGAATTGATTTTGACAGACAATATCATCACAACCTGTTAGTAAGAGGATATTATTATTTTACCCTGATGCACCTGTACAGAAAGAAGCTGGAGTATTGGCTGAAAACCTTGAAACCGGATATTGTCATCAGCACATTGGGCCGAGAATTGGATTTTCTGACACAACTGGATGATGGAAGCGTAAAAATAGGAGAATCCCATATAGCCAAACCATACACTCGTAACCTGCATCTGATGGAACAACGGGGATTCCCATACAAGCAAATCGCACGGCATTGGAGAAAAGAAACAGGAGGAGGCTGTAAAAAAACTGGATGCGCTGGTTGTTCTGACACAACATGATGCGGATAATTGGAAAGAAGTGAAGAAGGCTTGTGTCATACCGAACTTCTTACCTTTCTCACCCGAAAAAGGGAGTTCCTGCCTGGAGAAAAGAATCATCAGCATAGGAAGATACAGCGAACAGAAGGGGTATGACCGCCTGATTGAAGCCTGGATCAAAGTCAATCGGAAGCATCCCGACTGGCATATCCGCATTTACGGAGAAGGACAGGATAGGAACAGCCTGCAAGAGCTTATTGAAAAGCATCATATAGAAAACAGTTTTTCACTATGCCCTCCGACAAAAAGCATTCAAGAAAAATATCTGGAAAGTTCCATATACGTCATGAGTTCACGATTTGAAGGATTACCGATGGCACTTCTGGAAGCGATGGCATGTGGTGTTCCCTGCATTTCATTCGACTGCCCGTACGGACCTGCCGAGATTATCACTCCGGAAGAAGACGGAATACTGGTGAAGAACGGAAACACGGACGAACTGGCTGACGCGATATGCCGGCTGATAGAGGATACGGACAAACGCATACGGATGGGAAAGCAGGCCCAAAAGAATATCCAACGTTATTCACGCGAAGAAGTGATGAAACTGTGGGATGAACTATTCAACACCTTAACAACTGCCCGACCATGAATATCATCTACCTCCTTTTCCACGGACTATCCCCTTACAGCGGCATCAGTAAAAAGATCTTGCATCAGGTTAAAGGCTTTGAAGCATGTGGACACCGGGTAAGTTTATGCACATACAGCATAGCAGATAACGGCCACCGGGTAAGGATGATAAACAATGAAATAATAGAAGACTACGGAACAGGCAAACCGGCTGCGGCGAAAAGAAGAGTTTCCTACCAATGCATATACCGCTATGCTATAACACATCAAGTGGAATTAATCTATGTACGCTCTTTCCATAATGCAAATCCGTTCACCATCCGGCTGTTCAGCAAACTGAGGAAAGCCGGAATTAAAATAGCGATGGAAATACCTACCTATCCTTACGACAGCGAATACGCCGGTTTCCCACTGGTCACACGCCTGGGATACAAGTGGATAAAGTATTCCGAAAGACATTGGCAAAACACGTGAACGCCATCGTCACTTTCTCAGACTATCACTGTATATTCGGCCAACGTACCATTCAGATATCCAATGGAGTTGACTTTGATTCCATTCCGCTGAAAAAGACGGTTTCTAAAAATACCTCCGTCATTCATCTACTAGGAGTGGCCGAAGTACATTATTGGCACGGTTACGACCGCCTGATAGAGGGTTTGGGCAAATATTACCAAAACCCGGCAAACACAACCGTATTTTTCCACATCGCAGGAGGTATATGGAAATCCGAAATGCATGATTCACAACACGCTCCCGGATTTTATGAACTTATCAACAAATATCATATAGAAAAATATGTCATCTTCCACGGACAAAAAATGAACGAGGAACTAGACGAATTATTCAACGAAGCAGACTTTGCCATCGGCAGTCTGGCACGCCACCGCAGCGGCATCGACAAAATCAAAACATTAAAAAACAGAGAATATGCAGCACGGGGAATACCTTTTGCATATTCAGAAACAGATGGAGACTTTGACAAGATGCCTTATATACTGAAAGTTCCGGCCGACGAAAGTCCCATAGATATCCACCGGCTTATCCGGTTCTATATGGAACTGGATCTGTCTCCTCGTAAAATAAGGGATTCCATTAAAAACCTGTCATGGAAAGAACAGATGATGAAAGTAATAAACGACCTGTAATACTCCCGCCTATGATCCGAATCGCCTATTGTACCCCCTCTCTCCATATCCCCGGAGGAGTGGAAAGGGTACTGACCACCAAAGCCAATTATCTGGCAGAGAATGGTAATTATGACATATATATTTTGCTGACTGACGGAAAAGGCAAGCCTCCCTGCTATACTTTATCGCCCAAAGTAAAAATCATCCAACTGGATATAGATTTTGAAGAATTATGGGAACTCCCTCTTTGGAAAAAAGTGCCGGTTTATCTGAAAAAACAAAGAATATACCGACGCAAGCTCTCTGCCGCCTTGTCTCACCTCAAACCGGACATCACAGTTTCTTTGTTACGACGGGAAATAAACTTTATCACTTCCCTCAAAGATGGAAGCAAAAAGATAGGGGAGCTACATGTAAACCGGAAAAACTATCGTAACTTTGAAAAGAACGAAAGCAACTTCATCAAGGAACTTTTTGCCAAATTATGGATGAAAAGTCTGGTGAGGCATTTAAAAAAGCTGGACAAGTTCGTTGTACTGAGTGAGGAAGACAGAGCCAACTGGCCCGAACTGCAAAATGTAAAAGTTATCAGCAACCCTCTACCCTTTCAATCCGGAACATTCAGCGACTTGAACAATAAACGGATAACCGCAGCCGGAAGATATACTTATCAAAAAGGATTCGATTTGTTACTGGAAGCATGGAGCAAAATCTGTAACCGACATCCGGACTGGGAATTACATATATATGGCAAAGGAAACAAGACTACATATCAAGTACTGGCCGGAAAATGGAAATTAAAGAACCTTTTTCTTGAAAATGCAACCCCGGATATGCTCTGTAAATACCATGAAAGTTCTATCTTTGTATCAAGTTCCAGATTTGAGGGATTCGGAATGGTCATAGCGGAAGCAATGGCGTGCGGAGTACCTGCCGTGTCATTCGCCTGTCCGTGCGGACCTAAAGACATCATCCGGGACGGGGAAGACGGACTATTGGTCGAAAATGGAAAAACAGAAGAACTGGCCGAAAAAATAAATTATCTGATTGAGAACGAACAAATAAGAAAAGAAATGGGGAAAAAAGCCCGCATCAATGTACAACGTTTTGCTGAAGATGTAATAATGCAACAATGGATTCAGCTATTCAACAACTTATTAAACGGAACAAAACAATGAAAACAGATTCCCCCTACGACAGAGGAGACATCCATATAAATAAAAATGACAAAGTGCTGGAGATAGGTCCGGGCCATAATCCGACATATCGCTCCAACGTGATAGCCGAAAAATTTATTGACACCAATTACCACCGCTGCGGTGACGTGAAAATATACCCGCATCAGACCTTTGTACATGCCGATGGAGAAAAACTGCCCTTCAAAGACAAGGAGTTTGACTACGTAATATGCAATCAGGTATTGGAACACGTGGAACATCCCGAAGCTTTTGTCAAGGAATTATGCAGGGTAGCCCGACGGGGATACATAGAAACTCCCAGTCTGCTGGGCGAATACTTGTTTCCCAAAAAATCACATAAATGGGTTATATTGGATATAGACAACAAACTGGTCTTCTATGAAAAGAACAAGATGCCGGGAAACTATGAAAATGACTATGGAGAATTATTCCTGAATTATCTGCCTTTCCAATCCCTCCCCTACAAACTGCTGTGGCTGACGGAAGGAGATATAACCTTGAACCGTTATGAGTGGAAAGATGAAGTGGAGATACTAGTCAATCCCGAAGATGAATACTACTCCTCTTTCTTCCTCAACAAATGGAACTGGGAAATGGTGGAGAAACTATATCCCCGCCGTTCCGCCCTGACGGAAATGAAGAAGATGATTCAAGCCCTGTTCTATATCCTCAAAAACAAATTCAAATCACGATTCAGTAATCACCGGAATCCGGTCACACTGTCCGAATATATAAAAACGCATGAAGTGGTACGCTGACTATTTATCCATCTATGACAAGCCTTTCACCCAAGCCCCACAAGCGGTTATCAACCAAGTGAAAGACAAGGTCCGGCAGCTTGCAACTCATGCTCCGCTGGTTTCGGTGGTCGCCATCGCCCATAATGAAGAAAAGAGGATATTGAGCTGCCTGTGGTCTTTATGTGAAAACCAACATAACTATCCTGTAGAAATACTAGTCATCAATAATCATTCTACCGACCACACCGAAGAGGTACTAAAAGAATTAGGAGTCACCTACTTCAATGAATACCAGAAAGGTCCCGGTTTTGCCCGGCAATGCGGACTGAACCATGCCCGGGGGAAGTATCATCTCTGCATAGACGCCGACACACTTTATCCGCCCCAGTACATCAGTACCATGATAAAGGTCTTACAGGACAAAGAAGTGGCAGGTGCATACGCCCTGTGGAGTTTTCTTCCTAATGAACATCATTTAGGACTTTTCTTCTATGAGACACTACGTGATCTCTATTTGAAAATACAAAATCTGAACAGACCGGAGCTCAATGTACGTGGAATGGCTTTTGCCTTCCACACGGAGACAGCCCGGAAAGAAGGATTCCGGACAGACATACTCCGCGGAGAAGACGGCTCCCTGGCACTGGCATTGAAAAAATACGGAAAATTAAGATTCGTCACCGCCCGCAAAGCCCGTGTCCTTACCGGCTATGGCACTATTTCGGCCGACGGATCCCTGTTCAGCAGTTTCAAAAAACGAGCCATAAAAGGTTTAAGAAGCTTCACGGCTCTTTTCTATAGCAAAAACAATTACGAGGACGAAGATTCTAACTTGATAAAGTAACGACAGATGAAAATAGCAATAGAAGCCCAGCGCATCTTCAGAAAAGAGAAACATGGCATGGACTATGTAGCTCTGGAAACCATCCGGGAACTGCAAAAGATAGACCAACAGAACGAATACTTCATACTGGTCAGCCCGGAGATGATGTTTGTTTGCAAGAATCCGCCAACATGCATATCGTGACCGTTAATTGGCCATCCTATCCGCTTTGGGAACAGATAGGACTACCGTTGGCTTTAAAAAAAATCAAACCCGACCTGCTGCACTGCACAAGCAACACTGCCCCTGTGTATGGAAACATTCCACTGGTGCTTACACTGCACGACATTATCTTTCTAGAAAAAAAACAAGGCAAGAACCAGTCCATGTACCAAAGACTGGGACGTTTCTACCGAAAAATCATTGTTCCCCAAATCCTTACCAAATGCAAAAGAATCATTACCGTTTCTCATTTTGAATGCAACCGCATCAGTCATTTCCTGCACATTGACAAACAACTGCTTGTCGCCGTATACAACGGCTATTCACAACATTTCATACCCATACGGAACGCACAGGCCATCACTGCCCGATACATAAAGAACCATCCTTACCTGTTCTTTTTAGGAAATACCGATCCCAAGAAGAATACGGCAAGGGTATTGCAGGCATACGGCATTTATTTAAAAAATCCAGTCAGCCCCTTCCCTTGCTTATCGCCGACCTGAAAGAAGAGATCATAGACGAATATCTGAACCGGGAAGGATTACAAGAAATAAAAAAAATGCTGTATCATCCCGGATACATTCCAAACACAGAACTACCCGCTGTTTATAGTGGAGCATCCGTCTTTATATACACGTCTTTACGCGAAAGTTTCGGCATCCCCATTCTGGAGGCGATGGCCTGTGGAACTCCCGTCATCACCTCAACCACTTCCGCCATGCCCGAAATCGCAGGACCGGAGGGTATTCTGGTCAATCCGTTCGAACCGGAGGAAATTGCTTCCGCCCTCCTTCATTTAGAAGAAAATGCAGAATTCTATCAGTCACAAACTGCATATGGACTAGAAAGAGTCCGTCGGTTCTCATGGGAGAACACAGCCAGAAAAATATTGAATATATATAAAGAAATACTAGCATGAACACTCTTGAAATCCTCTTCTTCGTTCTCCTGTTCATTGTATTCTACACCTATGTGGGATACGGAATCCTGTTGTGGATATTGGTAAAAATAAAACAAAGTTTTATTTCCTTCTACGATACGGACGAACCGGAGCAAGAAACCTGCCGGAACGGCAACAACACCGACCTACCCGAAATCACCCTGTTCATCACCGCCTATAATGAGGAACAGGTAGTGGACGGAAAGATGAAAAACTGCCAAGAACTGGATTATCCCAAAGAGAAACTGCATATCGTATGGGTAACGGACGGCAGCAATGACCGAACCAATGAAAAATTAAAAGCGTATCCCGATGTCACCCTATTGTTCGTCCCCGAAAGAAAAGGAAAAACAGCCGCTATGAACCGGGGCATGGGATTTGTCACCACACCTTTGGTCATATTCACAGACGCCAATACATTTATTAATCCGCAGGCCGTTCGCGAGATAGTAAAATGTTTTAACCATCCGCAGGTGGGATGTGTGGCAGGAGAAAAACGGGTGGACATGTACAGTACCGAAGGAGCGGTTTCCGGAGGAGAAGGATTGTACTGGAAATATGAATCATGGCTGAAAAAAATGGATTATCAGCTCTATTCCGCCATAGGTGCTGCCGGAGAATTATTCGCCATCCGCACCCCGTTATATGAGGAAATGCCTGAAGATACCCTACTGGATGATTTTATGTTGTCCCTGCGTATTGCCATGAAGCAGTATACGATAGCATATTGTGATACGGCATATGCCTTGGAAAGCGGATCGGCCGATATGAAAGAAGAGGAAAAAAGAAAAGTACGTATCGCGGCAGGAGGATTGCAGTCTGTCTACCGTTTGAAAGAACTGCTGAATCCGCTACGTTATGGAATCCTCAGTTTTCAATATGTTTCCCATCGCGTACTGAGATGGTCGGTAACCCCGATCGCCTTGTTTCTGCTCTTTCCCTTGAATATCCTGCTGGTTGTCTGTAGTGAAAGCCTCCCGGTTTATTTTCTTTTTCTTCTGCTGCAATCCGCATTCTACCTCGGGGGAGTTTATGGCAGCCTCTTGTCTGCCAAGTCCGTAAAGAACAAATTCCTTTATATTCCCTACTATTTCCTGTTCATGAACATCAATGTGATAAAAGGTTTCTTCTATTTGAAGAGACATGCCGGCGGAACATGGGAAAAGTCCCGCAGGGCATAATATTTACTCACCAAAATAC
>VOFF01000749.1_pt1 | contig 60000 bp, 106 predicted proteins | sample 5384061 | NCBI WGS metagenome assembly VOFF01 (sample SAMN12384725, study PRJNA508395) | human gut metagenome | isolation source: healthy gut E | host: Homo sapiens | reverse complement strand
CAGCTACATCACCGTTATTTGTAACGGTTACCTGAGCGTGAAGTTATCTCCGTTTTCTGTCAGAGAGAAGTCACTGTAATCAAACTGTGTGTAGGAAATTCCGTATCCAAATGGGTACTGAACCTGCTTTGTATAGTCGTATTCATTGTCTGCTGTGGACGCATTTCCCTGTCCCAGAACAGTGTCCTCATAACGTGTTTCATAGTAACGATAGCCGATATAAATACTCTCGCCGTAAACAGTGTAAGCATTTTTTCGGACCATTTTCTTCGTTGTTTGTATTAGTCCACTCACCGTACTCAAAAGATCTGAGTTGCAGGTGCACTCATGGAATCATAAGCATAGGTATCTACAAGACGTCCCGATGGATTTACCTCTCCCGTCAGCGCTTTTGCGATAGATGAAATTCCTTCCTGTCCTGGGTATCCAACCCACATACAAGCCTTGATGTTCGGGAAAAAATCTGGAATCGGACCAGCCCATTTCAATGGCATTTGCTGTGTTCAGCATAACGATTACGTCGTCAAAATTGTCGTTTGCATACTTCACAAGTGACATTTCCGCATCGGAAAGGGACAGCTGATCTTCGCTAAGGTCCTGTGCCTCTGCACCGTTTCTAGAAATAACTACAATTGCTGCGTCATTATACTCTTTTATAGATTTTTCTACGGAATCAAGGTATGTAGAAGGATCCTCTTCCTTGCCAACGCGGGCCTCAGATTTCTCATATACAGAGTACAGATCCGGGTTTACCTGGAAACCTTCTGCCTCAAGTGCATCCTTCGGGCTAGTCGTTTTGGAGGTATCGATTGCTCCGGAACCAAGTCCGCTGTATACAAATTTCGCAGAACCAATTCCAAAAAAGACTGATTTTCTTTCCACTTTCCAGAGGCAGCACATTGTCCCGATTTCTCATAAGTACAATTCCCTCTGCTACCAGTTGTTTACTGAATTCGGTCTCATGATCTACCAGCTCGTCATGGCTGCTGTAGTCACTTTTGAAGTACTCATTGTCACCGCTGCCATCACCTGTTGTGGTAACTTTTGTTGTTGTGTGTCCTAAAGATCTGGTAATAATAGTGGTGTATTTCATTGCGAAATAGTTACCTACCAGAACTGCTACCAGAAGGATTGCAAGAACAGTTCCCCAGATTCCTGCAAAAAAGCTTTGTTGCTCATTCGCTTTTTGGTTTTCTTCTCCATATTTCTCTCCTTTTCTTTCATTGCACTGCCGTAGGAAAACGGCATACCTTTTATAATGATATCTGCATCAGCAGGATTATCCTTTATTTGAAAAATACCAGACAAACTGTTATACAAATCTACAATCCAGTTAGCATATTCATGTGCGCCGCCGTTCTTTACTACCATCGCATAATTTGCTCCATCCTTGAAATACATCAGTCATCTCTGACATAACCCGATTATGAAATTCCAGATGGTTTTCTGCTGCAAAATCGGCAGTTCCGGTTCCGTTATACCAATAGTTTACTTTATATTCGCTGTTGGTCAACGCATCTTTAAATTTGTCGAACATTGTCCAGACGCCAGAATAATTTCCAAAATAAGATATCTCATCCAGATTTCCCGGCATGCGATCTTGTAGTTGCCATAGCTCCTCTTGAAAGGCCTGCCATTGCACGATGATCACGGCTTGCAATCATACTTTCCTCGCTAGTATCCTTATTGGCATAAGTGGAATATGTACTTTCTACCAACGGCATAATGTCATTTCGAAGTTCATACTGGAAAAACTGTGTCCAGAGATCATTTCTCACCTGAAGATATTCGTCTTCATTCTCTTTTTGCATATTCAGCTACTTTTTCATCAGAAATTTTATGATCTTTGTCCCTAATTTCAGAATAAAAATTCGGAGTTACCACAATAACCGGGTCACATAGTCCGTCTTTAATCATATTGTCCAGAACATTACAGGTTACATCTCCATCCCCTTCTCTTTTGAACCAATATTCGTCATTTCCACCGGTTCCATGAAGAAGATAAAGAACATTGTACTGTTTGCTTTCATCATATCCGTAAGGTAAATAAACTGAACTGTTTTTTCTATTGTGGAATCTGTCCCAAGAAGTTCATTTGTTGCATATCTTTGGTGCTTCATAAGTCAAAAGATTCCACAGTTCCCTGCTTGGTCACATGTTTCCTTTAAAGCATCAATTCCATTCAGCTCATACTGAAAATCTACATCATAATCAACTGTCGTATACTCTGGAATTACTACTTCTTCTGTCTCTGCATTTACAGTCATAGCTGGTGCCCCCACCACTGCTACAATACTGAGCATAAGTACTAAAAATCTTTTTTTTCATGCCATCCTTCTCCTTTTTTTCTGACTGTTTTACCAGTTTCTTACTGGCTGATAAAGCAATTATAGCAAAAGAAAAAGCCCTCGCAAAGGGCTTTGGAATAAACTGTCATTTTCATGACATGATCGGTAAAACAATGGTTAAAACAAAGTTACCGTCCTGTACACGAACACTGACTGTTCCCCGATATTTCTCCACAATAGACTTAATACTGCGGATTCCGATTCCATGATTTTCTTTGTCTGCTTTACTGGTAAGGGCAGTCCATCCTTCAATTTCAGTTCGCCATCGAAGGTGTTTTTCCACCCGAATCACAGCAAAAAGATCTTTTTCCACACTCGTACACCTATACTTTTTATACTGGTCTTTGGCACGTTTTTCGACGCTTTCTACTGCATTGTCAAGGGCATTTCCCATGATAGTAAAAAAGGTCAACCACGTCCATAAATTCCAGCAATTTTCCATCTGTCACACAGGTCCAGTCAATGTGATGGACCTTATTGCAGTAGAGTCCTTTTTCCATTAAGATTGTATCCAACGCTTCATTTCCAGTGTGCACGTCACTGTCGTAAACTTCAATCATATCCTGCATATCTTCAATGAAAGATTTTCGTCTTTCTGAGTGGCTTTCCGTCTGGATCAGTGCCTCGATCTGGTGCTTCATGTCATGGCATTTTCGGGTAATCATATCAATATTTTCGCGGGACATTTCGTACTGCAGCTGACGCTGAATCCACAGATTTTTGTTCTCAGAAAGAGCTTTCTGAACACGCAGTTCCCTTTGCAAAATAGTCTCCAATGCCAGAACCATAACACAGGCTCCAAGTGCATAAATCTGATTGATGCGAAATAATTTGATATATTCCTTATTCGCAATTCCTGTTCCAATTACATCAATGGTTGTGCTTTTTTACTAATGCGCTTAAAAACCAATACAATTGTAAGAACTGTAACAGCCATAATTGCTGCATTTGCCCGGCTTACATTATAATGTCCTCCATCGGGCAGCCTCCGTGCTATTAAAACAACTCCGGCAAGATAGACACATAAATACATTCCCCAATATCTTACTCCCGAGAACTCCGAATGATTCCACGGTAAAAAACAACAATAAACAAAGAGGAAGCTGTATGTTGAAGGAGTGCCCCCCCACAGGAAGCCGCCATAATTGCATCGTTCCACATAATATCACAGCAAAAAAATAACATAAAACTATAATAAGTCCAAAAATAAAAAATAAACCAGACCCAATTATAAACATTAGTAATATCTGTAAAATATGGATAAATCAACAGGCTTCCCAGGAATAGAATTCCTATGCTGATTACCATTCTGATCCAGAATCCATTTCTTTTTTTCAGAAAAATAAAGAAACCAAACGCCGCTGCCAGGCATTTCCATACAATAAGAAAATCCATCCATTCCCTGCAGCCAATTTTCCATTTTCGTCTCCTTCAGATACTCTGCATATTCCCAATATAATCTGCCACAGCCTCAGCAAAAGCCTTCTTCCTTGCCCGGCTCACCTGTAGCTGGTCGTTTCCCACAAGTGCCATTCCGTCGTATACGCTTCGCACATGACGGAGATTTACAAGATAGCATTTATTACATTTAAAAAATCCATTTTTCTTCCAATATAGCTTCTACATCCCTTAAAACGCCTCTTGTGGTAAAATCACCATCCTCTGTATGGAAAATAAGCAAATGCTGCACCACCTCTACATACAGAATATTAGAAACTCGAAGCCGATGGATTGCCACACCACTTTTTATAGTTATCTTTGGTATCTTTTTTTCTTCTCTGCCAGTCGTTTTACCTTATCCATTTTTACTGCAAAGGCTTCATATTTCATCGGTTTTAACACATAATCAATGCCTGTACCCGATATCCCCGAATCGCATATTTCGCCATATTGGTAATAAAAATCAGAATTACTTCTTCATCAGTTTCACGTGTTTTTCTCGGCTGTCTTCATGCCATTCAGCTGAGGCATTTCAATATCCAGAAATACTACGTCATAACAGGGACGATATTGCTCTAAAAAGTTCACTTCCATCTGCGTACTCAGAAACTTCTATCTGTACATTCCTATCTTCCCCCATATCGCTTCAAAAACCTAAAATCCGTTCCAGATCCTTCGGATTATCTTCTGCAACTGCCACTCTAAGCATAGCAAATCCCCCATAAATCATCGCTTGTAACTACCATATATCTTATCATATTTGCAGCTATCTTGTCACCAAAAAAGGTGCCCCATGGCAAAGGCACCTTTCTCGCTGCAGCATCTCAATTGCCGAAATGCTGTATATTATTTTTTTAAGTGTAAGCTTATCTTTTTTACCAAATGGTCAACACTTATTTCTCAATTGTAACCCAGATGTTCTGCTCAAGAGCTTTGTCAAGGATTGCAGGTGTGTCACCCTTCATGAAACCAGTCTTATCCTCTTCTACCTTGTACTCTTTTCCATCATAGGTTGTCTTTGTCATCTGATCATCTCCATAGAAGTTGCACTCAAGATAGAACTCTGTATGATCTTTGTTTGTAGATACGGTGCAAACAAGATCAGCCTGGATGTCTTCGATGGTGTACTCTACTACTGTATACTCATCATAATCTTTGTTTGGCTCGAACTGTGGCTCTGCAAGGAAGGTCTGCTGCTGTAGCTGTTGCTCCGTCTGTTGCTCCGTCTGTTGCTGCATCATCTGCAGCTGCTGCGTCTGCATCGTCAGCGCCATTATCAAAGTATACCCACAGATCCTGCTCAATTGCTTTGTCAAAATTGCCGGTGTATCACCTTTCATAAAGCCTGTTTTTGTCTTCTTCTACTGTGTACTCTTTTCCATCATATTTTGTCTTTGTCATCTGATCGTCACCGTAGAAGTTGCACTCAAGATAGAATTCGCTGTTATCTTCTTTTTGCAGATACAGTGCATACAAGATCTGCCCGAATGTCTTCGATAGTGTACTCTACAACTGTCCATTTGTCATAGTCTTTGTTTGCCTCAAACATGGGTTCTGCCGGAAGCTTATCTTCTGTTACACCTTTGATTTCTTTAGCGTCATCAGCTTTTTGCATCGTCAGTTTTTGCATCATCAGAAGCTGCATCATCAGAAGCTGCATCTCCAATCGGAACCCAGATGTTCTGCTCAAGAGCTTTGTCAAGGATTGCCGGTGTATCACCTTTCATAAAGCCTGTTTTGTCTTCTTCTACTGTATACTCTTTTCCGTCGTATTTTTGTCTTTGTCATCTGGTCATCGCCGTAGAAGTTGCACTCAAGATAAAATTCTGTGTGATCTTTGTTTGTGGAAACTGTGCATACAAGATCTGCCTGGATATCTTCGATGGTGTACTCTACTACTGTATACTCATCGTAGTCTGCGTTCGGCTCGAACTGTGCCTCAGCCGGAAGATCTGCTACAGTTGCTGTAGCTGCCTCTGCGAATACAGAAACGCTTGTTGCCATGGATGCTGCCATAGATGCTGCAAGTACAAGTGCTAAAACTTTTTTCTTCATGATTTTTTTCTCCTTTTCTATTGTAACTGCATGCCGTGCAGTTAACCTTTAAATCATTGGGCAAATACATCATGCCAGACATATTTTGCAATTGCTGTGGTTCATTTTTTTTCCAGCTTTTATCATCCCGGAAAACAGGTCGCCACGCGCCTGTCTCCAGAAAGATATTTTGCCGATTCTATTACTCAGCCTCTTTGGCAACTGGCAGGAAAAGAAGCTACGATGTTAAGGATCATACCAACCACTGCCAGACTGCAGAAAATAATAAAGCTTATAATTGTACCCATTCCGTCCAGTCCGGAAATTACATATCCGATCTGGTTTACCATTACGGAAGCGCTCCATACTGCTGCGTTTGCCATTAATGCTGCATTTACAACCGGGATAAAACCGGTAATCACTTTATTGAAACCAACCAGTACAAAGGAAAGTACCGCAAGGACGATTGCTGCTGCCAGGAAATAATATACCGGCCGGAATGTGTACATTACTTTACCGTAGTAAACAGCCTCTACGATAGCAATAATGCCTGCTACAAGCGTCAGATACAGTCCGATTGATTTTTTATTCTTATTCATCATCCGCACCTCCGATTACGCTTCTTTTTTTTGGATTTAACAGTTTTCAGGGATGGTCATAATCAGGGAACAGAATGGTAAGTGCTGCAAATGCTGCCTCTGCACCTGTCAGTGCATTCTGATACCAGGTTCTTACCGTCTGAATCTCAGTTGTGGAACTGATTCCGTTCATCGCATTACTCTGTACCAGGCTGATACAGGAAATACTTGATATTCTTCTTCATCATCTCTTTGGAAGCTTACATCCTTCTCAATTGCTTTTTTGGAATTTGCCATAGCTCCGATTTCAGAAGTATCATATGCAGAAGTTGTCAGTGTTCCACCGCCGCCAGCTGCTGTTACATCTCTCCAGTTCATGTAGTCTGCACCGTTGATCATATCAGTTACAAACCATCCTACGGTAACCCCACTCGTTTCTTGCAATGCCTTCAAGAAGATTCTTGTAGGCACCTACAAAAGAGGTTCCTGCACGGTTGAATGCTGTCATAACACCCTGTGCATTATTGCTGCTCATACACATCATGAAACCGCGAAGCTCGTTTTCACGGGCTGCCTGCTCGGTCATAAATGTAGATACACCGGAACGGTTTGCCTCTGATGGTTAAATGCGAAATGCTTCGGCTCAGCCATGGTACCTTTGCTCTTCAGGCCGCTTGTAAGAGCATTTCCCATATAAGCAGTAAGCACAGAATCCTCTGAATAGTACTCATGGTTACGTCCGCAGTAAACAGTTCTGTGAAGATTCATACCTGGTGCAAACAGGGAGCTCTCATTTGCCCACAGACCGTCTTCTCCAAGAAGCTCGCCTTCTCTTTCAACAAGCTCTTTGTTAAAGGTTGCTGCAACAATCGGCTCTGTTGGCATTGTTGCCATACGGTAGGTAGCCTTATCATCTGTTTCTTCTGTGTAATAGTCTTCGTCGGAAAGGTCTTTGGACCATCTTACGAAGTAGCCGCCAACCTGGTCACCAGTATATCCCAGAGGACCATCGTTTGCGTATGTTCTTGCCAGCGGATGGAATCGATGTTTTCGAAATCATCACCCGCTTTTTCAATAAACTGGATTGCCTCATCAAGGGTGATCTGATCCATTAGCTGATCCCACATAGGATCATCGAAGTCAACTGCTCCGGCATAATTGCCGTTTTCATCAAACTTCATCATATCGATCAGTTTCAAACCATTGTCTGCGCCCCAGGTAATACTATTTCCATCACCGTCATTTTCTGTAAGCTCATACAGCTGATCGGTAAGACCAACCATCATTGCCTCAGTAGGTGTAAGGGACTCTACAGGTTCCCAGCCCTTTGACCAGTCAGATCTGGTTGTATACTCAACGGTATTCTCGATCAGATTGTTGATATCCATATCCACGAAGCTGATTCTCCACACCACGGCAGAATAGGTTTCAATATCTGTATCTGCAAGGTTCCATTTGATTGCATTATCTGCATTGATCTCATCTGTATCAGCAGTTTTTTACAAGTTCGTCTTCATTGCCGTTTTTGTTTGCAAGAACATTATTTAATGCTTCATGTGAACCATTTCCGATTGCAAAGTAGTAATCACCAGTTCCAATGACCATGCACCCTGTGTACCGTTTTTCTTTCACAGCATCTTCGTCGTAGCTTGCCATGTAAAGAGGATCAAACTCAACGGTAACCTCTTCCGGAAGCACCTGGCTCGAGAACTGCAGTCTTACCATAACCGATCAGGCTGGGATTGCAGATTTCTCAAGACCACCTTCTGTATAAGGAGCCTGTACATAAAGCTGAACAACAGATTTACCCGGAAACATCACCGGTATTTGTTACATTTACCTTTGCTGTTGCAGTTCCACCAACCTGTACATCTACAGATTCAAGCTTCTGCTCGAAGGTAGTATAGGAAAGTCCATAACCAAATGGATAGGAAACTTCTGCTGCATAGTCCCATGCGTTACCGCTTGTAGCACCTTCTGCAGTATCTGCATTTCCCTGTCCGAGAACTTCATCCTCGTATCTTGTCTCATAATATTTATAACCGTTGTAAATTCCTTCTGATTCTACCAGATACCAGTCTGCTTTGTTTGTTTCTGTAAGCTCTGCATCGGAACCACCTGTGAATTATTTGTGTAAAGATATACACCGTAGTTTACCATTGCCGGAGCAGATGTGGAGTTTACTGCATAAGTATCAGCGATATGACCGGATGGATTAACCCTCACCGGAAATAACATCTGCTACACCCAGGAATCCATTCGCTCCCGGCTCACCAGCCCACAGGATTGAACCGATTTCATCATCATTTTTCAGCTCATCGATTTCAACCGGATTGTTTGTATTCAGAAGAACAACAACCATTGTACTGTGCTCTTTTGCAAGCTGGATCATAGCTTTTTCATTATCAGAAAGTGCCAACGGGCGTTCATAGCTGTCTTCCTCATTTGCACTTTTCATATTCGGGTTATAATCAGATGCCTCAGAGCTGTCACGGGGAGATTACTACCAACGCAACCGTATCATCTGCTGACTTCAGAACATCCTCATCGTAAATGCTTTCCGGTGCTTCACCTACATTGTAAGCTGCCGGATTCTCATATACATAGTTCCGAAAGATGGCTGTAAGGAATGTCCGCCTTTTCTTCCATATATACCGTTTACATCCTCACTGCTGTACAGATCCAGCATATCTTGATTTAATGTAAAGCCTTTTTTCTGTCAGTGCAGTCTGAATGTCATACTGCTTCTGACCAGGCTTCCCCATCAATGGAAACTGAAGATCCGATCATACCACCCAGTGTAGGATTAATGGAGTTTAATCCCCAAAGAGTGACCTTGTCAGAAGAAGTATTAAGCGGAAGGGTTGTATCTTCATTTTTTGAATAATACAGTTCCTTCAGATGCAATCTCTGCTGCAAGAGCATCTTTTGCTGCAATTACCTCATCAAGGCTTGAGAACTCAGATTTGAAATAAGTGGAATCTGTTTTCTCTCCGTTACTTGTGTCTACAATCTTGTAGCTGGAAATTCCAAGACGTGCATTGATAAATGCCGCATTGGTATCCACGATAGCCGATGCGCCCACAGTTACTGCAAGAAGACTGGCTGAAACTGATGTAAGTCCTCTCCACAAGCCTGTGGACTTTTTCTTGTTGCTCATAAGCTCCCTCCTTTTTATCATTTACGCCGCCCTTCCGGTGCCAACGCTTAAAAGCTTATCTCTTATGGTGATACTATAACAGATTTTACTGTTCGCGGTTCATCTCATGCGCAGACTGTCAATTTTCATACGCAAATTGCAATCGCTTTTGTGTATTTTCACAAAAAATCATCATCATTTTTTTGGTAGTATAGCACAATATCAAGTGGTAATGTTGTCCAATCATGACAGAATTGTATTCAAAAAATGACAGGTTTGAGACCGTTCATGTTCTATAATTTCTTATTTATTATTGCTAATATACTCTGTCAGATACTCCTCGATCACCGGAGTCCACCACTCCACATAGCCCTTGCGGAACGGATGCACCTCATCATGCATGTATTCGTTATAAAGATCGGTTCCGTAAACTGCTGTCATCTCTTCATTATGGAACATATCCACAACTCCGATTCCCCATTTTTCCTGAATCTGAAGAAGCAGATCTACCATCTGATCATAGTTTTCTTTTCTCTGTGTAAGTTCCTGTGTAGAATACAACCGGGCATCCAAAGGTTTCCTGCACATAAGAAATGATAGTCTCAATAGCTCCTGCAATTGTTGTATCATCAAAATCAGCCGGATCTGTGCTGTCTGTCACTTCGCCCATTGGCTTTCCTGTAGTTGCATCATTGGTTGACGGTTGAACCACAAACAGATCCGAGTTTCATCTTTGCTGATTAGCTTCATTCTTCCAACATAGGAATCTTCCTTCTCGTTTACCAGAGTGGTAGCGCTGATGGCATATTTCTCACATACTGTTCCCGGATGGTTATCCCGAATTGCATCCACCATAGAATAATGCCCGCCTGCCTGTGCTCCATAAGTCACAGAGGAACCAAGCCAGATAATGTTAAGACCAGCCAACGGATCAGAAGGATCTGCCTCTGGTACTGTTTTCACAGTATTGTCATATCCGGTTGCCACTTCACTTCCGGCCGGCGCCAGAAGAACATCTCCAACATATGGGAAAAACCATGCCCTTTAAAGTCGGAGCTTTGCAGCCAAAAGCACAGGTCACTTTAATCGTATCACCACGACCTTTAATTCCAGGCTTTGCTTAATAAGGAATCTTCCAGAATCTGTAAGACTGCCTTCGTCATAATCTCCATCCTCCTTGTAGGATCTTTGGTGAATCAGGCGGAACCTGTAAATCTACAGGTACGGAGAATATATCTCCATCATTAATCGTAAAGGTAAAAATTTGGGAGCTGAATGCTGCCAGAACCTTGGATACGGTGAGATACATATCATAAGTTCCTTCCACCCCCTCCGGTACTGTATAGGTAATCTCGGTTCCCTGGGCTGCCGCACGAATCATACCCACTTCTTCATCGTAAGATGTAGGCTCTTTCTCGTTGTCCGGTCCCACGCCTTCTCCTTCTGTGAAAACTGCTTCGGATGCTTTGGAAGAAGGACCCGATTTTCCTCCACACCTTCTTCTGCTTCTGTGCTGCCAGTTTCCACACTGTTTTCCTCTGCTGCCTCTGCCATGGTCACTCCCCGATGTTCCCATAGAAGCACCAATAAGGCAAGCTGTCATAGCCATGATAAACACCTTTCTTTTCATTACCTCTTCTCCTTTTTTTCACTGCAGGATCTGCATGTTTTTCTGTATAGTAAAAATACCACAAAAACACATAGAGACGAAAAAGGTGGCAAATTCATACGATATTCTGGCAAAATTACTATTCTCATCATATAAATTCGTCACCTTGTAAAGCGGATATTCATTTGACATTATTTCTTTCTATGACATTGGAAATAACATACTAACTACAAACAGCTTCCCTTCCCTGGAAATTCTGAAATTTCCTCCGTATTTTTCCACAATGTACTGCATGCTTTTTGTTCCATATCCATGAAACACAGCATCTTCTTTTGAAGAAGCAGCTGGTAATCCATCTGTTGAAATCTCCGGAAAAGTCTCGCAGTAATTTTCTATTCTTATGCTTACAAACATACCATTTTCGCTGTACCTTAAGAAAAAATATAACGTTTTTCCGGTGGCTCTTTACGTTCATGTTCAATGGCATTATCCAGACTATTTCCAAATAAAGATGCCAGATCGAGTTCTTTCATAAATTCCAGTGCCACACCATCTGCCATACAGGAAAAGGAGATTTTCTCCTGCTGACAGAGCATTTTTTTCTCTGTAAGAATGATATCCAGCTGTGGCATTTCCTGTCTGAAATGCACTCTCATAAGCCTCTACTTTTTGTCAGTACTGCTTCCAGTTCCTCTGCTTCCGGTGCTTCCATACGTTGGATTTTATGAATGTAATGCTTTAGATCATGGACATTTCTGTTTACAAATTCCACGTTACTTCTGGTCATTTCAAACTGTTTCTTTTCCAGTTCCAGAAGCTGACGCAGCTTTTCGTTATCTGCATTTTTGTACGCAGTTCCACGAATCCAAGAGCCACACCAAGCCCCAGAATATCACAAAGAATCAGCGGTGGATATACTACCCATACCTCTCTGATACCATAAACCCAGAATAGATAATGCAGGAAAAACACAAAAATACCAACTGCAATCAGCCAGATCCATGCCATATTATTCAGCATATTATCCAGCTTTCTTTCGCAAATCTTTTTACGATCAGCACATAAAAAAGACTGTATAGCAATACCATTAAAACAGCAGAAAGAATAAACTGTGTTCCAACAGATGGATTACTGAACATAGAGTATAAAATAAGATTATACACATTAGAAGACAGATTCTGGATAAACAATGCCAACATACAGCCATACAAAATCTCCTGGGAAGCCGCTGCGCAGCAGAAACGCCAAAATCCTAAGCTTAGAAGAAATACCGTAAGGGAAAATGTCCCGGAAATATATTGACTGATCATATTTGGCATCACTACTGCAAGACCCAGAAAAATCAATCCTCCCATAAGTATACGAAGCAGAAAATTCTTTCTCCGGGGAAGATATCTTATACAAAGTATTTCTGCCAGTAGAATCTGCAAAAATATAGCCATGTGCCTGAGTAATTCTGAACAGACCTGCTTCCTTCATTTATTTTCCCATCTGAACAGTCAGTCTGTCCAAAAAACTCCTTCTTGTATTTCTGGGAAATAGTAAAGGTCTGTCCCTCAACCTTAATCTCATTTCCCTTCCATTCATCCACCATGGAAAGATTCACCAGAATCGAACTGTTTATCAACCCGAAATGACCTGCAAGAAAGTAATCCTGTATCTCTTTCATACTTCCACGCATCCGATACACATCACCATGAACATGGAATTCCAGATAATGCTTGTTACTTTCTACATATGCAATCTGTCCTGGTGAAACCTTTTTTTCCTCCATTGGGAACTTTAATATAATAGGCTTCATTTCGATCAAGATGCGCCAGTGCTTTTTTCAAATTTTATGCAAAAAGCTCATAAGAAAGAGGCTTTACAAGGAAGTCAAAAGCATTCACTTCATAGCCCTTCAAGGCATACTGAGCCAGGCTCGTAATAAAAATCAGACATACTTCTGCATCTCTTTTTCTCAATGCAGCAGCAGCTTCCAATCCATTCATATGAGGCATTGCAATGTCCATAAAAATCGTCACCGCCCCCTTTATAATCCTCCAGAAAGTTCAATCCGTTTGAAAAAAACGGTCACTTTGCATTGTACTTTATGCTCTTTTTTGTATTGTTCTATATATTGTAAAAGCTGTTTCTGATATTCCAGATCATCTTCTACCACTGCAATAGAAACCATCAGGCTGAATACCTCCTAATAATCACTCTCTATTGAAGTATACAGGTTTTGAGATCTATTATCCAGCCCTTTTATTTAAGAAATTATCTAATGATTGCTATCTCTGCTTCTGCATTTCCAAGCTTAGATTCAGCTTTCACAACTACTTTACCAGCCCCAACCTCTGGACGGATAATTGCCAAGGCTTCTCCATAATAAGTATCTGTCTCATTGCTCTGGTAGCTTTCCGGATAATATGGGCAGGCGCTACCAAATGCCAGAAGCTCGCCACCTTCTACTGTAAGCTGGATTCGACCTCTTACCGCGGTTTTGTCTGACCATTTTCGTCTGTATAGCGCATTCTCACATAGCAAAGATCGATGTCTGCATTCACACGAGTAAGCTCTGGTTCTGCCACAAAAATCGTCTCTTTTCCAGCTGTTGTCAGTGTCCTTTCTGCAATTATATTGTCATTTGCATCATAGGCAACAGCCTTGATTTCTCCATTCTGATAGGTTGTATCAAAAAATACCTTGCAGTCATTTTTCGGCTGCTTAGTGCCTACACACTTACCGTTTATATACAGCTTCACATGATCTGCACGGGTGTAAACTTCTACTTTTGCAGCATTCCCGTCACAGCCCTCCCAGGACCAGCTTTCCATTGCATTGGTCATTTTCCATGCAGATGGGGGAATGGGCATCCTTTGTGTGATCAACCGGCATAACTGCAATTGCCAGATCCTCCAGTTCAAAGGCAACTCTGGTATATGCCATCTCGCCAAGAGGCTTTCCTGTGAGATCAATCCGGCCTGATCCGGCACTTACCCAGCCACAGCCGCCATCAAAACGAGGTGCATAATCCTTATATTCCCATGCGCCGATTCCAACCTCACCCAGATAATCCTGAGCAGCCCAGACGAAATCACCAATGATACGCTTATCACGTTTTGCTTCCTGCATAAATCTGTACGCATCTGCACAGAAGGTTTCACTTCCAAGAATAATTCGCTTGGGATACTTCTTTAAATCATGATGGTAACGCTTGATTCCATAGTTATATCCTGCCACGTCCATATTGGCATATGCATCTCTTGTTTTCACATCACATGGATAAAGAGTTGCTCCTGTTTTCATAAATCCGGCACCAAAAATTCCGGCTACCGTGTTATAAAATTCACTTCCCACAGCCTTTTTCTTCTTGGCATTCTCAGCAGCTTCGTCTGCTTTTTTTATCGCTGTAAACACCAAATCCCATAGAGCTTAAGAAGTTAAAAAGATATTGATTCCGCAGCTTACAGGACGGGTGGAATCCAGCTCATGAAGTCTGTCTGTAAGGGATTTTGTAAGGGAAATTCCCTTTTTCTGCGCAGTCTCAGACACTTCATTTCCTGTAGAATACATGATCACAGATGGATGATTATAGTCCTTATCCACCATATCTTTTAAGTCTTTTCTGTAGTTATCCAGAATCTCATCTGCATAGTCATACTTTGTTTTATGGATATACCAGCCATCAATATATTCATCCATTACAAGCATTCCCATTTCGTCACAGGCACGAAGAAGTGCTTTGGAGCATGGGTTATGTGCAGAACGGATTGCATTATAGCCAGCGTCCAGAAGGATGCGGATTTTACGGCGTTCTGCAAATTCATAGGCACAGGCACCAAGAAGACCGTTATCGTGATGGATACAGCCACCTTTTAACAGGACACGTTTTCCGTTGATACAGAAGCCCTCTTCCGGAGTACAGCTTACTACACGGATTCCAAAGGTTTCTTCCTGAATATCCTCGCCGAAGGTTACGCGACAGGTGTAAAGATTCGGTGCTTCCGGACTCCAAAGGTTTGCTCCCGGAAGAGCAATTTCTCTGGAAAATTTACCATCTGCCTGGAGAATTTCCAAGGCGATGATCTTATCTGATGCTTTGTCAGAATTTTGAACGGTTGGTTGTACTGCATTTTCGTCAATACACTGCTCTATGGTCTCGTCTGTCTGGTCTGCACTTTCGCCAGCCACAGCTTTTCTGGTAACAATCTGTTTCTCCATAATCTCCACTTTCACCTCACCGGCAGCATTCGGCCATGCCTCCACGCGGATCTTCGGCTCCTTATAATCCAGTGTAGTGATCTTCACGCTGTCAAATCTTAAATGGTTTCTTCGGCACGATATACAGCCACACCGGACGGTAAATTCCGGTACCGGAATACCAGCGGCTATTAGGCTGATCGTGATTGATCACTTCCACCCGGATCACATTCTCTTCCCCGAATTTTACATACTTGGTGGCATCTACATAGAAACCAAGATATCCATAAGAATGATATGCAACTTTTTCGCCGTTGAGATATACAGTTGCCTTACGGTAAACGCCCTCAAATTCCAGAATCACTTTCTCGTCTTTCGCTTTCTCTGGAAGGATAAATGTTTTCTCGTAAGTGTAATCCTGTGCCTCATACCATCCTGTATTCACACCGCCGGCACTTGTCTCGCTTCTCTCATCCAGCTGCATGGCATCATGCGGAAGAGTTACTGCAAATGCATTTTCTTTATCTCCTGTTTTGTAGCATACCCAGTTTTCGTTAAATGACTGCTTCATGATTTCCTCCTGAAATTTTCTATAATTTTCGTTTCATTTAAAATTCCCAACTATATCTCAGTCGCTATTTTCTACCCGTATTTTACCAAAATAAAAAACGCAGGCTGCCATATTTTAATCGCAACCTGCCCGAAAACACACGTAAACTGTGAAAAAAGCGGATTGCTGTTCTCCCAATTCACAGCAACGTGTTTCCCGCTAAAAAATCTTCTGTAAAAAATTATACAACGCCAGATGCCAGTTTCCCATAGAATGATACCGCATTGGAAATACATCAAAACAGGTATTTACACCAGACCGCAATCTGGGTTCTATATCCAGCAGAGCCTGGTAATCCTGAACCTGTCCAGGCAGGGCGAAGTCGAAGTTGCCGCTTGCCACATATAAATAATGAATTGGCAGTTCTGCAAAATCGCCTGTCTGAATGGTATCTTCAAATGCAGTCCTGTCTGTCCTGCTTCCGCTGAATGCCCCGAACCATGAAAAATAATCCAGACTCTGACACAACGCAGAATGATACATCGTTACCGCCCCTCTTGACAAACCGGCAAATGCTCTGTGATCCCGGCTCTCTGCGAATCCCTCATCATCTGCCGATTTTGCATATGTAGAATAAACGGATTCAATCTCAGGCATCAGATCATTTCGCAGCTCCTTTGCAAAAAGAATAGGTCAGCTGATCCAGATCATCTGCACAGTCATCTTCCACATAAAAAGTCGGTGTCACCACAATCAAAGGCTCAATATCTCCATCTGCAATCATATTATCCAAAGCATAGTTTTGTTATACGGATTTGTTTTCAGCCAGTATTTTTCATCATCACCTGTTCCATGCATCAGATACAGAATATTGTACTCTTTCTCCTCGCTGTAGCCATAAGGCAGATATACATAAGCTGTCTTTTTGCACGTCCCGCTCATCAGTGGCATAAGCCCTGGTATCGTATACAACTTCTGCCACAGTTCCCGCCTGTTCTGGTTCTTCCCCATCATATTTCGCCGGAACTGCCCATCACTCATCCCGGCCTGTCCCTGCGCCTCATGCCCTGCCTCATACCTTACTTTCCAAAATCCTAGGAAACCTGCCAGAATTAAAACAGCTGCCAAAAGCGGCAAAACTGCCACACGCCCCACAGGGATTTTTTTTCCCGATCATTACTGCGATTCCCAGGATTCCTCCCAGCGCCGCAATAATACTCTCTACCAGAAACAACCAGTTAAAGTAATAAGTGCTGGTAGAAAAATTGGTATTAAAATACAAAACAAAAAGCTGCCGCTGCAATCACCAGATACAGAAAAGGCATTTTGCTTTTCCATGCCATATACGCCACCAGCATAAAAGTCACCGCAATCATACTGAATGTAATAAATGCTGTCTTATCTCCCAGAATTGCAAACCGGACAATATCAATTCCGGAAAGTAACACCAGAATAACTGCGGGAATCCGGCTGATCCGGTTCCACATTTTTTTCATCTGCTGTCTTCTCAATTTTCTGTTTCATCATTTCTCACTCCTACATTTTCTTCAAATACATTATCACATTTCGCAAAACATTTCCTGCAAAATCCGCAATTTGCAGCCCAGAAACCGCCAGCTGCGTTACTGTTCACTCCGTTCACAGAAACACGCTTCGCCGAATCTTCCCTGTGAACAGCAACCACGCCGTGCACAATCATTTTCCCCTCAAATGAAGATAACAGATTTCTTCTTATTTTTCAGCATTCTGGCAAATACAGACATCTTTTGGGCAAAAAAAAAATACCGGGAACAGCTCTATAAATTCTAAAATTTAAAGAACCATTCCCGTTTTTAGAAGGAATTTCAATTATAGATTGCCGCGGTCTCACTGCGCGCCCCAGATCACTCTTTCACCGCACCGGAGGTCATACCGCCCACAATATATTTCTGTCCGATCATATACACGATTACAACCGGAATACAGGTAAGTACGATATCAGCAAAAATGTAGTTCCAGTAGCTTTTGTATTTTTTCCAAAGAACTGATAAACAGCCATAGTCATCGGGAACATTTGACTCTTGCTTGACAGATACAAAGGTGTGAGGAAATCGCTCCACACACCCATGAACTGCAGGAATAAAACAGGTCACCATAGTTGGCTTCAGAAGAGGCATGATGATCTTGAAAAACAGGCTGATAGGACCTGCACCGTCAATGACTGCTGCCTCGTCCAGCTCCACCGGAACAGAAACCACAAAGTTGCGGATAGTAAATACACAGAATGGAATCATGGCGCTTGTAAACACCATAATAATTCCCTGTCGTGTATCGTTCAGATGAAGGGTGCTTAATACTCTCACCAATGTTACATAGTTAACCGGGAAAAACAGTCCGCAAAGTACGAAATAATATAAAAATACATTTAATCTGGTACGCTTACGGCACATTACAAAGGCAGCCATTGCACAGAGCACAACACCAAGAGTGGTTGCAACCAGTGCGTAAAGTAAACTGTTTGAAAATCCCTGGAGCAGATTTCCTTTGTCGATAACCTCGGTATAATTGGAAAACAGCCATTCCTTCGGCAGGGCAAGACTCATTCGGGAAGCCTCGCCTTTACTCTTGAAAGAGTTTATAACTACCATATAAAAAGGCAGGATAACGGTCAGGCACAGCAGGAGGCAGACCAGATGTTTCAGCAGATTCTGAACTTTTTTCTTTTGTCATTGCTGTACCTCCTGTTTTCCTAAAGTTTTAACAATTACAACACCAGCAATTGCTGTGATCAGAAGCAGAATACTGTTCAAAGCAGAAGACATACCGTACTGGCCTCTGGAATAAAGCTGGAATGCATAGGTGGTAAGAACCTCTGTTGCATGTCCAGGGCCACCATTTGTCAGAACGTAAACGATATCAAATACCTTCAGGCCATAGGTAATACCAAATACCAGGTTGATCATGATGGCGCCGCTGAGCATTGGAAGTGTCACATAGCGAAGTCTCTGCCAGAAGTTTGCTCCGTCGATCTCCGCTGCTTCATAGTAGGATCTCGGAATGGTATTCAATCCGGCGAGGAAAATCGTCATTACATAACCAATACCTCTCCATGCATCCACACCATAAATGGATTTCCACACAACCCCAAGATCCGAAAGCCATTTCTGTTTCAGATACCAAGATGCAGTGCATCCAGGATTGCATTAAGAAGACCGTTGTTATAGTTTAAGATAGACTTAAAAACAAGACCGATAATAACAAATGGAAGAATGGACGGCAGATACAGTAAGGTTCTGTAAAGTCCTTTTCCCTTCAGTCCTTCCTGAAGCATGATGGCAATCAGAAGTGCCGGGATCAGCTTCACAATATTGGAAATAATGGTAAATTTTAATGTATTTCCAATACCGCTTAAGTAATCCTTATTTGATGTAAAAATCTCTTTAAAATTGTCCAGTTCCACAAAATGGACACCATTTAATACACTTCTTGAATTCCAGTCTGTGAATGAATATGCAACACCCATTATACTGGGAAGCAGGAAAAAGATAATGTACAAAGCCAGCGGCAGTATCAGAAACCACTGTGGATAAATTTTCTTCTTATTCAAAGGCGATACCTCCCTCTATCAAACAGTGCGAAGGAATCACTCCTTCGCACTGAAGATATACCCTTATTAAATATCTTATGCTTAAATAATTATGTCAATTTCTTACCGGAAAACTTTATTTAGTTCCAGTTTGCATCGCCAACTGTCTTGGCAGCCTCTGCACGGTTGGTGTCCATATTTGCAAGAACGTCATTTGCTTCCATTTCGCCCTGGCAGAATGCAACCATATCCTGACCAAACTGCATCCAGTAATCGTTTGTATATTTTGTGCCGGTCTGCAGAACAGATACGCTCTTCTTACTGTCATCTACTGTTGCAAGGAACTCTTCTTCCTCTGGCAGCCAGTGTTGCTCAATTGCATCATCGTTCATATCAACGTTTGTGTATGCAGGAGAGTTGTCAAGGATTTCCTGAAGACTCTCTGTGGTTGTAACAAAATTGAAGAATTCTTTTTACAAGATCCTCATGCTCTGTTCCCTTGTAACCAAACATGGTAGGTCCAGCCGGGTTGGTCGGATACCAGGTGTTATCGCCAAGTGGGATCGGAACATACCAAACTCATCCTCTGTGCCTGTGTCATCTTTGATCTGCTGAATGTAACTGGAGTTTGCCATAGCCATTGCAATGTTTCTGTCGCCAAATTCATTTGTCAGGTTGGTGCTGTCAGTTCCAATCCAGTCCTCGCCGAAATATCCTGCATCGGAAAGCTCTTTGAACTCGTTCAGAACCTCAAGCATCTTCTCATTGTCAGCAAATGTAGCCCGATTTGTATTCAAAGCATCGTAAAGTCCTGGTGTAGCTTCTTCGTAAACACCACCGATCTGGAAGAATGCCAGCTGATGCTGCCATCCATCTGCACCTGGCATAAACCATGGAGTAATTCCCTGTTCTGCGATCTTAGCGCAAAGGTCTTTCAGCTCTGCATAAGTAGATGGTATCTCCCAACCATTCTCTTCGAACAATGTTTTGTTATAAACCATTACATATTCTGGTGAATTGTGCCAGATCTGAAGTCCGTATAATTTATCATTGTATACACAGGATGTTTTTTCTTGCTTCCGGCATAAGATCTTCCCAGGAAGCTCCTGTGAAATCAATACAGTATTTCTCTGGATCAACGATTGTAGACTCGATTGCAAATGGGTTAGACTGAATCCAGAAAATATCTGCGCAGGAATCAGTAGCCAGTTTGGACTGAAGCAGGTCAGAATACTGGTCAGCCGGAATAGTCTGAAGGTCAACTGTTACACCATAAGTATCTTCAAAACGCTCGATTGTTGCATCATATCTGTTATCCATCCAGCCTGCTGATACCAGAATACTCAGTTCCTCACCGGAAAAATCTGCAGTCTCCTCTGCAAATACGGTAAGTCCGCTTGTCATGGACGCGATCATTGCTGCTGCACAAGCCACTGCCACAAAACTCTTTCTTTTCATTTACATATCCTCCTTTTAATAAAATGGCATTTACCTCATTCAGGAATCTCCGCTGATTCCTCTGTTCTTTTGATGATATTATTTTATCAGCCAGATGCTTTTTAATCCATGGATATTCTTACTTTCAATTTGTACTTTTTTTCACCACATATTATACTTTTTTTTCACATAAGCTTATGTTTCTTCGAAAAGTCACCCGAAATTCTTATATATATTTTCTCTGTTTTCGAGCATTTATTTGTACTTTTAAACAAATATGATATACTGATTTTTAATGTTTCACACATGGATTTCTGCATCTGCTTTCCTAATATGGTCAGCAGCGCGGGCAAAACAATTACAGGAGGTATCGCCAGATGAAATCACGCAGTTTACAATCCAAGCTTTTTTTTGCCTATATCAGTCTGGCCTGCCTGATTCTGTTTTCCTTTGCAGTTTTTTTCTATGTTTTTGTATCCAGACAGCTGAAGGATAGTCAAATCAGTGCCATGAATACGCTCAATTCCAGCTTTCAGACTCAGGTAGATTCCGCGATCCGCAATCTGGATGCAGTATCTGTAAACATTAACTACAGCAATCAGTCAAAAACCATTCTGGACAATTCCTTCAACTTAAATATTTCCAGCAACATGCTTTCTGCCATGTCTGATTTGTTTATTTCCCTTTCCGGAACCGAGCTGAAGGCAGATCAGGTAAATCTCTATGATTTTTCCGGATATGTTCTGGAAGCCGGCATCTCAACTATAGTCAAAAAGACGGATGGCTCAAAGGATGAGTGGATTGAGGTCGCCCGTGAACTGGAGGGAAAAAAAGTCCTTACTCCACCCCTACTGTACCAGAGAATATACAAAAACAGCCACCTATGACCAGTGGTTTATTTCCCTGTACCGATCCTTTAATAATCAATATAAACGTGGCGTGGGTGTGATTGAAAACAGCCAAGCAGTGCAAATCTGTTTTTAAAAGTATCATCACTTATAAAAAAAGAACCATGAAGATGCTGCCAGCATCTATGTTTTTTGACAGCAATGGCGATCTGATCTATCCCTACGATATTTCCCAGGAATACAAAGCAGCACTTCAGCCCTACTATGAACTTACCAAGGGAGATGATTCAGCCCTCACTTTTATCAGTCCTCTTACAGGAAAAACAGAGTATGCAGCAGAGGCCGTATCCGCCTATACCGGCTATACCTATCTTACAATTCAGCCGGAATCTGTAGTTCTGGCTCCGGTTTACAATCTGCTTCGTATTCTTGCGGCAATTGTTGCGCTGTTTCTGACAGTCTCCATCTTTATTTCCTACCGGCTTTCCCGTTCAGTCGTAAGACCGGTAAAGCATCTGAAGCATATTATTCAACGCATGGAGCTGGATACACTTGGACAGGAAAAGGTGACTGCATATCCGGTTTCCGTTAATGAACTGGAAGAGCTCTACCAGGCCTTTCAGCTGATGAGCGACAATCTGAAGGATTCCATGGAGCAGCTGAATCAAGCTAAGGAGCAGGAAATGAAAGCCAGAAGCATGGCTTTGCAGACACAGATCAATCCTCATTTTACTACACTACCCTGTCCAGCATTATGGTTCTGGCAGAGAACGGAGATACGGATACCGTGGAAAAAATGTGCCGGAATCTTTCCCGGATCATGCGTTATATTACCAATACCACAGAGACAACGGTCACTTTAAAGGATGAACTGGATTATGTACAGAAATATCTGTATTGTATGAAGGTCCGTTATCAGTCCAGCCTGAATTACAGCATCCATGTAGATGAAAGCCTTCTTTCCCCAACCAGTCCCCAAGCTGATCATCCAGCCTATTGTGGAAAATGCCATTCGCTATGGTTCGAACTGTGCACCGCCATGGAACATTTCGATCACCAGCGTGGTCACGGAAGGAAGCTGGCAGATTGAAGTAACGGATTCCGGTCCTGGCTTTACAGAGGAAGCCAAAGAGAGGATCACTGCCAACATTATGAAAGCCATTCAGAATCCGGGACTTCCGGAACTAAAAATAAATGGGCTGGGAACTATAAATGTGTATCTCAGATGGAAAATATTCTGTAAAGGAGACATTATTTTCAGATATGGAAATACCGCTGATGGGCACGGAATCGTGTCTATTGGACGGTATTTTTCCAAGACAGACTAAATCAGCAGATGAAACTGACTGCATAAGTGAATAAGCAAGGAGGAATCAAAACAGTATGACGTACACTGTCATCGTTGCGGAGGATGAAGAACTTCTGCTCACAAATCTTGTCCAGAAAATCCAGAAAGCGGATCCGGATTTTCTGGTGGCAGGAACTGCACAAACAGGCGATCAGGCTCTGGCTCTGGTAGAAAAGCTCAGCCCTGATCTTGTAATTACGGATATCCGTATGCCTGTGATGGATGGAATCACGCTGCTCACAAAAAAAGTAAGGGAGCAGTTTCCATTTACTAAATTTATTATCACCAGTGGATTTTCAGATTTCGAATATGCAAAAAAGGCCATCACTTTAAAGGTTTCTGATTATCTGCTGAAGCCAGTTGATTCAGAGGAGCTTAAAGAAGCTCTCTCCAAGATCAAACAGGAATTTCAGATTGCCGGAAATGATTACGAAGAGGTGTTTAATGCCCGGACTGCTTTGCCATGACACCAACTCAGATCGCCACATTACTGAAAGATTTCATTGTAAAAAACTACAGCGAGGACATTAATCTGAACCTGATCGCAGATAACATGAACTACAGTCCCAGCTACCTGACCAAAATTTTCTGCCAGGTCTACGGTTGTACCCCCTTCAAATATCTGATCAACCTGCGCATGAACCACGCCCAGCATCTTCTGGTCCATGAGCCTGGGCTGTCCGTGAAGCAGATTGGGGAAATGTGCGGGTATCACGATCGGGATATTTTAGCAGGATTTTTTAAGAAGCATACGGGGAAAAGCCCGTTGGAGTTTAGGGGTAAAAGTGTTTCAAGAGGGACGCATTCGGACAATGGGTATTACTGACTCACCGGCGCAACGCTCCAGCGAACTAACTGCTAACTGCGACTAAATCGTTCAGGAAAGCCTTCACGATTAAGTCTCCGTAAGCAGTGGATTTCGCTTACGCTAAGAGCGCGCCCCGAAATGGTTCGCTGGAGTAATACCCATTGCCCGAACGCTGTGTACTGGCTGGAACCCAATACACTAAATAACCAATTCTGCATGTTCTTCTTTATGCAGTTCTATATTTAGATACTCTCCGAAATGCACTTCATCCGGTCTTCCGTATTCATAGGAAACCTTCACAGATTTTCCTGGCCATGGATTTTCGATTCTGCATGGGTGTCCTTTGTGGCTGAGTATGCTAACCCGCTCTACCTCACCGTCTTTCAGGGCAGCGCTTACCTCAAGCCCTCCCCAGGCACGGAAATTCCGGAAAAAGGCGTTTGGATGCTCAGCTCTCGGCCATACTGGGAAAATGCGGATCATGCCCTCGCAACTTTGCAGCATCATCTCCTGGATGGCATCCGGGATGGTGTTCAGCTGCTCGATTCCATGAGGATTTTCCTTCAGAAAACCGTTTGGGATTCCCCGGTTTAGGATCATATCGCGCATTTCTTTCCAGATGATTTCCGGAGCGTAGCCTACACGTACTGCGGCAGTGAAAAACAGGCAGCTTAGGTTAGAGGCATTAAAAAGCACCAGCCTTGTAGAAATGAGGATTTTTACTCCACCAGATTCCATTCCATTGCTGTAAGCTTCGCCATTTTCTAATTCACCATTGCTATTGAACAGCAAGTTATTTGCATTATCTTTATCTGCAAATTCTGCTTCTTCAAGTGCCTTCCCTGTATTCCAGCTCTCCCAGCGCATTCTCCACCAGTGCATGTATCTGCACTGTATTTCGCGCCACTTCCAGCTCTTCCGGGGCACTTCCAAGCCCAATTGCATTGCCCGGATATATCTGCATCACATTTCCCGGAAAATGGAAAGACCATTTGCCACCGATACCTTCATCATAATAAATCTCTTTGTCCAGCATTTCTTCCGGAAGCAGATCCTCCAGCTTCACATCCACCTCTTTCCAAAGAGTTGGATTCTCCTGAATCTCCCGAATTGTCCCCTTTGGATAAGGTGCCAGGTTCTCTGCGATTTCCAGCCATTTTTCCCCTCTTTTTCTCATCCAGATCAAGTGCCTCACTGATTCTCGGCATCCAGGTAAAGAAGGTTTTCAGATAACCTAATGTATTCACCGGATCTTCCGGAACGCCATTGTCACGGATGTTCCCATCTGTGCGCTCGTGCATACCATCTCCAACTACATGGTAAACGCCATCCCTGCACACCAGATCCTTTTCCCAGAAATCTGCCACACCGCGAAGATAAGGGTAAACCTTCTGTGCATACGTCTCATCCTCCGTGATTCCATAACGATAGATCATATTCAAAGCACCGTGAATGGCTGGAGATTTCATATGCAAAAGCAGGGCCTCACTTACCAGGCCGTGAGGTCCCAGTCCCAGCGGATAATAAAGTCCCTCATGGTGAAGCAGCCGCTTACACATCTCATCTGAAATTTCCATCAGTTTCAGATAAGGCGCATCGTGAGGATCAGACTGCTGGAAATGTCCGGAGACCATCAGATTCAGATAGGGAGACTGATGGTTATAATTAATCTTATAATTTCCATTCCATGCCGGACGGTCAAAAGTACTGATTCCCAGAATATTGGGCGGATATTCCGGATCCCGTGCTACACTTGCCAGCATATACTTCGACAGATAATATCTCTGCTCGATCACCGGATCATCCAGGGAAATTTCGGAAACACTCCAAAACTTTTTCCACCATGCCCGGTGCCGTTCATGAAGAGTTTCCACATCTTTTTCCGTTATCCACCTTGCCCTGGAAAGGCATACTCATAAGGCCTGCTGCACTTCGCCCAGGAGCGCACTGGCAGAACGAATGTTGCCCGCTTACCGGCTTTTATTTTTTTATGAGTGCTTCTGTCACTTAGCTTTCCTGTATTTCCAAATGCTTTAACTGCCTCAGCATTCTTTAAAATACCGTTTCCCGCCGAAGGTTCTGTAAATACCGCTTTATTTGATTTATTCCCACTTTCCTCAGTGGATATAATAGATTCTTTCTTTAAAGAAGCCAAACTTTCAACGCCGCCAATTACTTTCGTTTCCTTCAGAAAGCCCCCTGCAAAACCGACCTTAGTTGGAATATCCACATGATCTGAAAACTGCCGGTATCCACTTACAATCCCACCGCCGGTTTTTTTACCTGCAGCGGACGTCCCGTCACCAGTCCTACGAACATTCCGTTCTGGACATTCTCCGACTCGCCGCTTCCCCAGACATCCACAGCTTTTTCGCAGCCTTTTTCCCGTTTCGTCCGGAAAATAAAAATCAAATTCCACATCCAGATCTGTCTCACTCTCAAACTCTACCACAAGAATGTTCTCATCTGCAGCCACCCAGCTTTTCAGAGAACATTTCTCTCCGGCGGAATTTGTCAATATTGTTATCGTTTCTCCCATGGGCAAACTTCTGCCCGTATACCACCTGGCACCTTCCATAGCAGGAATATCAAACACCATACGCCCTACCGGTCTGGGGCTTCCGCCGCTTACCGCCGGATCACATTTGGCAGAACTGTTATCATGAAAGAATTCCCCAGTTCGCCGCACTTTCCATTTGCCAGAAGTCATTGGTCGTAAACCAGAACTGTGGATACCTCCCATCCCCGGCCACTGCCGCCAGCAAATCTCCATTTCCCAAAATCGGCGCGTCAATCTTCGTCCCCGCATTCTGCCAGATTTTCCATCGTCCGCCCCCTGGAAAACATCCACATTTCCATCTGGCACAGCCGTCGGAGCCTCAGTAAATACAGCCCTATTTCTCTCTACAACCATATATCTTTCCTTCTCTCCACTTTCGCTTCCCGCACCGCAGTATCCTACTTTATAATCACCGTCTCATAAACCGCTTCCCTCATTCCCGGGAAGCTGCCCTCTCTACGCCCATTCACCAGCTGTCCTGCCGCATCCTTCCACTGGAATCTGGTCGTCGCATACGCCCCATTCTCAAAGTTATAGTTGTTTCCTTCATCCTCATACAGCACAAACTCTCCGTCTGCCCCAGGATAAACGATAATCTGTACCGGCTTCTCTGGCTCCTGCTCTGCATAAACCAGCCCATCAGCCACCGGAATGATCGCACCCGCCTTCACAAAAATCGGGATCCGGTCAATAGGTGTCTCCACCTTCACATACTGGCCACCCTCATATTTCTCATTTGTCCAGTAATCGTACCAGATCGTACCAGCCGGCAGATAACACTCCCATGTCTTTTCCCTGTTAAGCACGGTACTTTCCGGACCATAATACATAGGCTCCGTAACTGCACAGATCAGCAGGGATGGTCCAAACATAAACTCATTCTCCACCTTTCGCGCCTCCCTGTCCTCCGGGAAATCAAACAACAGGCTTCGCATAATGGTATAATCCTCAAAATGTACCGCCCCTGCCAGCGAATAAATATAAGGCATAAAATGATATCTCAGCTTGATAAATTTCTCGATAGCATCATAGAACATAGTGCCCTTTTCCCCGAAATTCCAGATTTCTCTCGGCGTATCTGTACCATGAGACCGGAACATAGGAAGAAATGTTCCCATCTGAAGCCAGCGTGTATAAAGCTCACAATATCCCTTATCTTTCACACCCTCATTATATTTTCCCTGCCAGAACCACTTGGGCTCCGGATCCGTGTTGCAGCCGCATCCACGGTTCTGCCACTTATCAGCAACTGTAAAGAAAGGCGCCGATATCCAGTGTCCAGTATGGATATCCACTCAGTCCCATATTCAAACCTTCTACGATCTGGATCTTCAGATTCTTCCAGTCCGCGCAGGTATCTCCAGACCACAGCATAGCTGCATACTTCTGACCAGATGCATAACCGGAACGTGTCAAATTCAGTACACGCATATCCTCCCGATCCTTTCTCTGGTTCTCATAAATTCCCTTTGCATGCTCCAGGGCAAAAGCGTTGGCCACAGCAGGATCCAGGTATTTCTTGTGCTCGCCTCCAACCAGCTGGAAACGCTCCCCAGGGCTCTCTTTTCACCGCACCGCTCCAGTCCGGACCGGAAATCGGTTCTGTGGAGTCACACCACCAGGAATCAAAGCCCTGGTCAAACAGCCCCTCCCTTCGCATTTCTCTTGCTTTTTCATTAAAAGCATCATAGGTTGCATAATCATACAGAAGATATCCGGCATCAAAAAATTCTGTATGGTTTTTTCCGCCGGCATTCATATTCGGCCATACAGAGACCATGGTATGGGCATGCATCTCATGAATCCGCTCCATGCACTCCTTGTTATCCCCATAACGGACTGATCCAGAATCTTCTCCCCCCCAGTTGCCCAGGATCCCAGGTATTCCAGTCCTGAACCACACAATCCAGCGGAACCCCGATTTCTCTGTAATGGCGTACAATTTTCTAATTCTTTTGGAAGTATAATATTGCTCCCTTGGACTGGATATAACCATAAGCCCACTTCGGCAGCATCTGCGCCTTGCCTGTCAAATAGCGATAAGCATGGATAATTCCATCCATGGTATTGCCGCCCATGAAATAATAATCGATCTGATCCACTGTATCCAAAAACAGGTAAGACTCCCTTCCCTCATCATTAAAAGTCATCAAAGAACAGCATCAAACAGCACTCCATATCCTTCTGTAGAAACAAACAGAGGCATTGGGATCCTCATATTGTGCTGGTAAAGATACTGATTGTGTCCGCGATAATTGTAAATTCCTTCCTCCGCCTGGCCAAGACCGTGAATCTCTTCCCTCCTCTTTCCAGTCGAAAAAATACCCTTGCACGATAACCGTCGCGCACCTTCTCCGGCTTCAGATTCTGGATAAAGTTACGTTCACCGTCAACTGTTTTTTACACGGTTGATAACCGGCTTCTCACCTCCAGTTGTATAGCGCACTACGTCAATTTTTGATAAATCTGCCTTATCCTGTATGCACCACCTGGTTCCGTCCGCGTGCTTCCACTCTATTCTTCCAGATGAAAGTTCCAGAGAGGCCAGAACTTTTCCAGTCTTTAGTTCCAGCTTTTCTTCGTTTTCCTCTGCTTTGCAAACTCAACTGCCGGATATTCCTTTTTTTCAATAATAAGAGAGTCGTTTTCCTTAATCTCCTTTTCCAATTACACAGCGGATAATTTCCTCTGTAACCGGGATCAGCCGGTATAACATTCCTGCCGCTTCCGTCTGTACATACCTGTCTGTTTTGATCATTTTCCATTCCCTCCGTTTTTCAATCCCCTTTTTTTACGTTGTCTGTCTGAAAAGAGCCTCTTGCGTGATAATAAATTCCAACGAAATTTTCCATTACATAAAAAGCTGGCACATCAGGACAAAGCTTCCTGCTTTTATCCTAACATGCCAGCCTGAAAAAAAGGTCTATGTCTTATCTGCTCCTGAATTTTAATTATTTTTACTTTCTTCTTCTCATATCCGGGAGTTTTTCCCATATGCTTCTTATATAATCTGTAAAAAATTGGAAATATTATTGAACCCACATGCCAGGGCAATCTCAGTCACATTTGCCCCATCCTCCCGAAGCAGCTCCCGGCCCGGTTCACACGCAGACGTGTCACATAATCACTGAAGCTGATGTTGGTGAACTTACGGAAATAGGAGGAAAATAGTTGGAGCTCATATAAACAGACGCTGCAACCTCCTCCAGCGTAATCTTCTCACAATAATGAGCGTTTATGTAAGTAAAAGCCTGCTCCAGACGTTTCATGGCATTTTTCTTTTCCCGAAGCATTTCACCGGACTTGGTCTCATCCTGATAAGCCCGGATCAGCATGGTCAGAATCCGCAGAACATTCGCCTTAATCATAAGCGGATAGCCCTCCTTGCGCTCCTGCCATTCGTGATAAATCTCCCAGTATGCTGGTACGGATCTCCGTATTCACCGGTTCTTCATGGCCCACTCGATGTTCTTAAAATTAGTTCCACGCTCAACAAAGGGCCGCAGATATTCCGTATCAAAAGTACTGATCTTCTCTGCTACAAACTCCGGCGAAAAAATCATAACCAAAAAGCTTCATTCTGCCTCCCCAGAAGTTTCCAGCCATGCGGCTCTACATTATTGAAAATGATAATATCATTCTCTTCCATGGTATATTCCTGTCCATTAACGAAATAGTTTCCCTTTCCTTCCAGAACCCAGGTGATCTCAAAATAGCTGTGCCAGTGCCAGGTTCCCGGATGACTGTTGGAAGGGTTAAGCTCCACTTCTGATATCTGAAAAGAAATTCTTTATCAAGAGGAATGCTGTCTCGTTCCAGTTTCATACTCTGCCCCCTGTAATAATCTCATGAGCACAGTATAGCAGACTTGGGTTCTGCATGCAATCAGCCTATAAAGATTATGTTATTGTTCACTTCGTGAGCAGTAACACGCAGGAGCAACAATAACTTATTCTTTTTTTTGACCGGAATACAAAAATTCTTCTAACCTTTTGCAGCTCATCCTCATGTTTCCCATGAACTGCAATTCTGAAATAATCTTTTCCCTGCACTCCCTTTATCATATAATAATCATTTTCTATTTTTTTGAAAAAAGGCTCTTTCAGCATATCCAGATACACAAAACTTCCCAGAGGTCTCAGACTTAATATAAAAGCTCTGTCTATAGGCGCATCCAGAAGGTAATCCGTTGCGAACCAGCCTGATTCTGCACACTTTTCTCTTGACGGCTGTTTTTCCAAGAATTTTTCATTTAATCGGCTCCTCTCAATGATACTGCAATCTGGCCTGCTGCCTCCAGAAATGCAAGGATTTCCTCTTCTTTCGTAAACCAGGAAACGCTCACTCTCACAGTTCCACTATTTTTGTTCCCATTGCCTCATGAATCAGGGGGGAACAATGAAGTCCGGCGCGCACTGTAATTTCATAACCGTTTTCCAGGATATATGCCACATCCGAAGCTTTCAGCCCCTGAAAATTCAGGCTCATAACAGGTCCCTTTACATTCTGCAAAGCTGCCATATACCTGTACCCCCGGAATTTTCCCAAGCCCTTCATACAAAAGCTTCATCATCCTTTCTTCTTTTTTCCTGTATCCTGTCCACGCCAGTTTCCAGCACGAATTCCACACCGGCAAGAAGTGCCCTGATCCCCGGATTCTGAGTGCCGACCTCATACTCATAATCACCGTCTTCATAAGTAAGCTGTTGACTGTTCCGCCCTGTGCCGCCATACTTCAATGGCTTCAGTTCCAGCCCCTTTCTTATGAAAAAAGCCCCCGGTGCCTTGTATTCCCAAAAGACTTTTTATGCCCTGTAAAAATAACCCCATCTGCCCTCCAGCTGTCTGCATCCACCGGAATACAGCCTGCACTTTGCGATACATCAACAAGCAGAAGCAGATTATTTTCTCTTGCAAAATTTCAAATCAGCTTCATATCCTGCACATATCCGGTCACATTGGAACAGTGGTTTACAATAAGAGCTGACGGATTTTTTTCCTGTGTTTTCCAGAGCTTCTTCCAAACCTTTTTCCAGTGCCTTCCGGGTAACTGCTCCATTTTCCAGGCAGGAAATGATTGTTACCGGATGCTTCTTTAATACCGGCTGATTCATAAGCGGGCGCAATACACTATTGTGTTCTGTCTGGGTTGCCGGATTCCACGCCCCTCTTCTCCGTAATCCAGTCCACACAGCACTGTGTTCAGGGCTTTCCGTAGCACCCGAGGTAAAAGATCCGGTCATGAGCATGGATGCCCAGCAGCTTTCCAAGCTTTTCCCTGCACCTTTCTTCTGTATCTTTTTCAAAATTGCGCTTCCTCCCCGGAATTGCGAAGCAGGCGTGCCCATAAGACACGCCTGTACAGCTTCACATACAGAGGAAGGCTTGGGCCAAAGTGGCCGCATTGTTCAGATAGATCATCTAACTCATCCTTCCAGGATATTGAAATCCATAACCTTTGCAATTTTTTTGATCAGCCCTGGTATAATCACCAAAAATCAGAACCTGATGATGTCCAAAGCCAGCCAGATTGTGCATAAACTCCCTTGCATCATCCATCTGGATATAGTAATACGGGCTGCAATAGGTCTCGGCATATTCCGAACGGATTACTTTTCCTTTCTTAATGCACATGGTATCACCTGCCGGATTGAAACGACCAAGTGTAATATAATCGTCTTCGTTCTGTGTAAAATCAACCTGAAGCTTGCCGCCGAAGCCCTGTCCGGTAAATGCCCACAGCTTGTATTCCAGCGGTTTTGTTCCGTATCCGTTCATACAAAGTGCCGGAACTGCATGATGGATCCTGAGCAGCTCATCTGTCTCATGATTTGGATTTCCCATAAAGGCCGGACGGTTTGCAGCGTATTGCATGATCAGCATTGCCATAAGTGCATTCAAGTCTTCCTCGCATCCGCTTGGAATTCCCTCATCCTTCATAATTGAATGACACATACATGGTGTAAATTTACGGTTCTGTGGAATTTCCGTCGTACAAAGCTCATGACAGGCTGTGGAAAATGCATTGCAGTCATAAATATCCATCATTTTCTTTTGCTGCAAGATAGTATTTGATATCGTTGATAAACCAGTCTGTATTTACCTGAGTATCTGTAGAGCCTGCAATCAGCTTATCCGCAATTGGCTTTGCCTCTTCATCCGTAATCTCATCCATATTTTGAAAATAGATGTGAATGGAAGCTTGATCACTTCAAATCCATAACGCTGACGAAGAACCTCCGGATCACGGATAAGGCTCTGAATTCCAAATGTAGGCTGGGAACCTGCGGTCAGCACAAGTGCTCTTGTATTGCGAACTGCTTTTTCTTACCCAGAGAATATGTGCGATTTCATTTACATCCTGAAGATCCATTGCCACGTATGCTTCCACACCAATTGAGCGGCAATATGCTGCAAAATCAATGCCCTCATTTCCATTCTGCCAGATAATGACCGGTTTTCTGTAGCGTTCCAGCTTCGAATTCTCCATCCCATGCAAAGGAAGCAGTCAATTTCATCTACATCTTCACCGATCTTGTCGAACATTTCTTTTTCTACAACAAAGGATTCATTATATCTTACATCCAATGCCTCTTTAAATTCAACCTCGCTGATCACGTCCTTCAGGGCCTCTACAGAGCTTTGAAGGTTTCATCAGCAACCTTTGTCTCTGCCTCTACAGTCATGTCTTCTTTTCGTCCGGCACGGCACGGTCCCTCCCAGAAATGAGTATGTGTCAGACAACCGATCAATGGTCTTACAACAAGTTTTACATCCATAGCTTTCTGTTTCATAGTTTGAAATACCTCTTTTTCCCCATTCAATTTTTGTGTTTCCCCGTATTAATTTCAATTATATCTTTTAAAAAAACTTTTTCTTCTATTTTCTTCCTGTTACTTTATACTTTCTTATTGTTTTTTGTACTAATTTGCACAAATATTATAATTATTCCTATTAGTTTTATATGAATTATTGCACGTTGTATATCTCATACAGACAAACGCAAAAGCGCCGACAGATTTACCTGCCGGCGCTTTTTGGTTTTTATTATGGAGTTAACAAAACAAACTTAATTTGAATATGGGTTAGCTTCCATCAATAAGACTGCATATGTTTCAGCGTCCCAGAGACTCTACAAAAGTTCCCTTCACATCGCTCCAGTTGCGGTCTGCATAATCAAGAAGATATGCAGCCTGCTCCATGGACATTTCCGAAAAGAAGGAAAAGGCTGTGGGAACCGTATTTCTTTACAATACGGTCTACGTTGCGGATCCAGTCTTCGAATTCTCCGGAGTAAACCTTTACCCAGATAGGATTTTCCTGCTGCGATAGCTTTTTGTCGTAGATCACATCCCAATCCGGAAGTGTTCCGTCCGGGCCGGCATCGCCGCTGGTCCACTGAAGAGCATCGATTCCATCAATTTCCATAAGGGCGTCCATATGCTTGATCGCAGCCGGTCCATCCAAATGATAAAGTACATGGTCTACATTTTCAGACTGGGTACGTAAGGACGGCTGAATGTATTTACGGAAGTCTTCCGGTGACATCATTGCGGAGAAGTCGCACTGGAGCTTCACCGTTCTGCCTGGTCCCCAGATCTGGAATACGGTGTATGCATTTCCGCCTTCTTCATCTTTAATGATATCATAGAAGCGATCGTAATATTCATAGTAAATATCCGTCACCTCCTGGATTCTTTCCCCGATCATTTCCGGCTCATCCAGAAGATCGAAGAGAATGTCCTGGCTCCGCGAAGAGAAGCAAGAACGTCAATATTTTCCATAAGGTCAGGCATATCCACATAGAAGTCATCTCCGGCAAGTGCCTGACAATCCTTTGCAAGCTGAAGATGTTTCTTAAACCATTTATTCTCCGGATCAACGGTCAGATTCGGCACACCGTCCCAGCCGTCCAGACATTTGTTAAACCATACTGTATCTTCTTTCAAACCCAATTTCAGAACCAAGATAAGAAGCAAGTGAGCCTGGTCCAAAATCAATATTCAGATTCGGAAAGCTCTCTCCAAGGAATGCATGTGTCTGGCAGAAGTAACGATAGCGGTCAACAATTCTCTGAGGGTTCTGGTATTTGTCCTCCATATCTTTCCACTTCAATTCTTCCGGCATATTATAGTATTTTCCCGACAAATCTGATCCAGATAACCGCCCTCTACAGGTGTTCCGTCGGAGTACTGCTCCACCTCAGGTCTTCTTGCGATTACGCACATAAGCGGTCTTCCCGTGTTCTTATGCGCCCAGTAGTTGCGGAATTTCTCTTTGGCAGCTTCCATGTTTACCTTGTAGCCTTCGCCTGGCTTTGGAAGCTGAATTTTGCTCAGATTCACTTTATACTTCACAAAATGAGGTGCCTCATGAAGCGGTCTGCGTACCCAGGTACCATTGGTTTCGGATGTTTCGTAGGAATCATCTTCCGGAGTTTCTTCTGCATCCGGCTCTGACTTTGTCTGCGCATCAGTCATCGCAATATTTTTCTCTTTGTCTTCCGCACCTGCAGTTACGCTTTCCTCGCCCTTTACTGAAACCTGGTCAAATTCCCCCGGCTGCTGCCTTTGCACAGAAACCGGATTCTGCATATTTTTTGCACACTCTGCCGCAGAAGCTGCATCCTCTGTGTATGCGTCTGCTCCGATCTCATCTGCAAATTCCTGGCTGATAGGCGCACCGCCAACCATAATCTTAATACGGCTTCTGAATGGCTGTGAAAGAAGTGCCGCTACTGTGTCACGAAGTGACGGCATTGTAGTGGTAAGAAGAGCGGAAAGTGCTACAATGCTTGCTTCTTTGTGCTTATTTACCTCATCAATAAAAGTCTGGATCGGCACATCAACACCAAGGTCAATTACTTCGAAGCCTGCACTTTCGAACATCATTCCAACCAGATTTTTACCAATGTCATGAAGATCTCCTGCAACCGTTCCAAGAATGATGGTTCCTGCGCTTCCGGCCTCTCCGGTTGCAAGATATGGCTTCAGTACTTCCACACCAACCTTCATGGCTCTGGCTGCAGCCAGCATCTGTGGTACAAAAAAATAATCTCTTTCTTAAAGTTATCGCCAACAACTGCCATGGCGCCGATCATGGCGTCGTTGAGGATTGCAGTTGGATCACATCCTGCATCAAGTGCCTCCTGGACAGACTGTCCGATTTCTTTATTTTTTTCCATCCTGGGTTAATTTGAAAACCTTCTGCATTTTCTCATCAAGCGGAGATGCAGGAGCCGGCTGAGCGGCTTCCTCGGATGCTTTGTTTCCGAATTTATCAATATACTGCAGGCAGTATTCATCACGCTCAGAAGTGCGTTTGTTGCATAGATCATACCAATCATGTTTTTGTTGGTCGGATCTACGATGGCACTGTCCATACCAGCATTCATAGCAAGAACCATAAATGCCTGGTTAATATTTTTTCTCACCGGAAGTCCGAAGGAAATGTTGGAAAGTCCACTGGTGATATGGATTTCCGGATATTCGTATTTGATTCTTCTGCAGCAGTCTGCAAATACAGTCAGCGCAGTCTGGTCTGTTCCCAGGGTTACAACCAGTGGGTCAATATGTAAACGGCTTGGTGCAATGCCGTACTGTTTCGCTTTTTCCATAATTCCGAAGAAAATTTTCATACGACGCTCTACGGAATCCGGAATTCCATCGTTATCGCAGAGAAGGGCTACGCACTCCCAGTCTGTGTCTGCGATCACTGGAAAAATCGTGTCAATTTTGTCTCCTTCAAGGGAAACAGAGTTAATAAGTCCCGGTCTTTTACAAAATGGAATGGCTGCAACGCAGGATCTGGCACTTGACTATCCACACAGATTGGTGTATCTGTCACTTCCTGTACAAGGTCAATCATCCATTTCAAGGTTTCTACTTCTACAGCCTCTTCTACTGAGGCGCATACGTCCAGAAATGTGGCTCCCGCTTCTGCCTGCATTCTGGCTCTTTCTCTGATCAGGTCCGCATCCTTCTCAGCAATGGCTTTTGCAACTGACGGAATGGATCCGTTCAGCTTCTCACCAATAATAATCATGGCATTTTCCCCTCCAATATGAAATTGTAATTGCTACTGTTCACTCCGTGACCAGTAACTTGTAATTTTCCGTCACAATCTTCTCCGCAAGCTGTAACAGTTTCGTTCTCTCCGCTGCAAGTCCTCCGCTAAATGGACTTGCTTTTTTACAAATTCATTTTATATCAATTGGGGGAAATTCCTCTTCTGTTATTTTCTCATTCGATTATACTATCTTACTGTGAATAATTTCACAACTAAATGCATATGCAGAATGTCCAGATATCCACCTGCATTTCATCTTCCCAGTTTCACTTTAATAAATAACAGCTGGTATACGCAATCTTTCTAGGACCATAATAATAGTCAAGGTGGTTTGCCTGACAAACCTGCATGACCAGCATTCCATAGGCTTCCATAGAGGAAAAGGCCTGGTCCGGAAAGCGGCAGGGAGCGTCCGGACAGGTACAGGTTTTGCATTTTGTGCAGCAGCCTGCGCCCATTGGAAGCATATTCGGGTAAAATTTCCGCAGATCTTTTTCCAGGCTGTAAAAGGAGGCTTTGTGCATAGCTTCTGTGCGCATCATACCTTCCCCATCCATGGAATCCTCCAGCTGTCCCACTGTCTGTACCAGGATTCCAAGTTTATACTTTCTTACTCTTTGTTCGCATTCCTCCAGGGTTCCGCAGTCGGGCGGACAACTCCAACATTTGTTGTATTTGTGACAGGAATCGGCGGCGCACATCTGACGTACTTCTGGCTTTAGTTCAATGGTATCGCAGGCCAGGGGTGCCACGTTGGTGAAACCGTGGGACAGGCATAGTTGTTTTAAGTCTTTGAAATTCATGTCTCTAATCCTTTTTTAATCATTATTATCCACAGATAACAATATGCAAAAACATTTTATAATTCTCTGTCTTCTATTTTTATATCTTGTTTCTATTTTTTATCTTGCTTCTATTTTTATAAAATCAGCACTAAAATTTCCTGTAATAAACACGGAAATCTCTTTACCTTTCAAATCCCAGCTCATCTACGAAACAATCCTCGAAATTCCGGGCAGGCCGCCAGTTCCAGAAATTCCATGTTTCGCACTGCATTTTTCAATCTCGTGACGCTCATTCTTATTTAGCAATGCAATCTTAGCACCTTCCCCGGCGATATTTCCCACACATTGTACTTTCTTCACAAAGCTTTCCGGGATCAGCCCAATCCGGGCTGCGTTTTCTGCACTCATATAATTGCCGAATCCACCTGCCAGATACACGGTCTGGATCTTGGGATTCTTCTATGCTTCTTTTCTTTAATAAAAGCTGGATTCCAGCGGCAATGGCTGCTTTGGCAAGTTGAACCTCGCCAATGTCTTTCTGGGTAAGATAGACTCCGCAATCATTCTCGAAACGCGACTGCCCACTCCCATTTTTTTCGTTTCTCTGTAGGCACTCCGTTTTCTCACTTTGCGCATCCTCTGACATATTCTGCTCACATTGGGCAAAAACAGTTTCTTGTGGTGGCACAAGCATAAACGTGTCTGATCTTTCCTGCCCACTGTGAAGAATTCCATTTTCCTCTAACAGACCTGCACGCAGAAGCTCTGCCACCAGATCAATCAGCCCGGAACCGCATAGGCCTACAGGCTTCTCACCGCCAATTGTGGTATACTGCCATTTTCCATCTTCATATTTTACATGATCAATAGCTCCCGGAAGCCCCCGCATTCCGCACTGGATCTTCGCCCCTTCAAAGGCTGGGCCAGATGCCGCGGAGCAGGCTGCCAGGCCATATTTATTTCCAAGGATCATCTCTGTGTTAGTTCCGATATCCAGCATTAAAGTTATTTCATCCTTCAGATCCTGTCGAAGAGCCAGAAGACAGCCACTGGTGTCTGCGCCTATGTATCCGGCGATATTCGGAAGAAGGAGCAACTGGCCTTTTGGGTGGATGTGAATACCATAATCAGCTGCGCGCAAAAAGTAAGGGACTGACTGATTGCAGGCGTATATGGCGCATGTGCCAAAGAAGCCGGGTAAATTCCAAGAAACAGGTGGTGCATACAGGTGTTTCCAACAAGACTTACCTGATAGATATCTTCCACTCCAGGCATCCATTCAGCGCTTTTCGTCTTGCCATTGACAGTTTGATCATTCACTTTTTCCTTCCACTTGCTATTTTGGGGGCTTTTTGAGTTTTTACAATAAGACTTTCCAGTATTTTATTTATTGTCTTCTGCACGCACTTGCTCAGCGTTTCTGTGCCATGTTCCAGCGCATAATTGGCTCTTTGAATTACGTCTCCGCCATACTGCATCTGAGGATTCATTCTACTTTCTACTGCCAAGTTTTCCCCAGTTCTACCATCCAGAAGATACCCCACAATTGTAGTCGTTCCAAGGTCGATTGCCGCAGTAAAAATCCCATCACCTTTTTCACCACTACTATTCACTCCATGGACAGAATCTTCATGGACGCCAACAATTGGTCTTAAATCAAGGATTTCTTCATCTGTATAGGCTACTTGCCACTCTGGATTGAAGATTCGTTTTTCATAGAGACTTCCGGCAAGTTTTACATCTGTTTTTATACACCCATAATCTACATCTGACGTTCTTTTATGTCTGAGATTCCATATACGTCTTCCACCAGCCGCTCCCACTCTGACTTTTTTTTTCCCCAGTCTCCGGCTTCTCCAGCCACACTGTTTTCACCTGCAATTCTGGCTGGAAATTCACCTTTCTGGAAAATCCTTCGCTCAAAATTTTACCTCTATTTTTTCTTCCCGGGAATCTCCACGACAGTCCTTTTCCACCTTCGTCTGACATGCCAGCACAGGCTTTCCATCTACCTTCACCAGACATTTCCCACAGGTTCCCTGCCCTCCGCAAGGCACATCCGGCGCAAGCCCCGCCTGAATCTCCGCCTCCAGAACGCTGGTTCCAACCGGAATCTCTATACTAATCTCTTCCCTCACAAAATACACCTTAGCCATAACCCAAACTCCCTAAAACAACCGACCGGGCATGCCCCGGTCGATGTATTATTCTTTCAGCAATTTTTTCAACAGCCTTTTTTTGAAATCATATAATTTATCAATATACACATGAACAATTGTCCCGCAATGTTCTTTCACAATCACTCCATCATAGTCGTGTGCAAGCTGATTTCTTACTTTCAGCATATCCATCCACTCATCACCAGTAATCAGATTCGCCTGAAATGATTCTCTGAGAACTTCTCTTGGTGAGCCAGTGACAAATCCAGTTATTGCATAATACTGTACCAGAATATCTTTCATAACCTTCCACGCCAAGTCAAATGTAATACTGAATTTAGCACTGGTTCCACTAAGTACAAAAAAGAATCTGACAAATCACGCTGTTTCGCCTCCGCCAGAGAGTCCAGTGAATTTCTAAACGACTCAAATCTTCTTATAAATTTCTCGTCCATATTGTTTTATATCCTCCAACAACAGCTGATTCTGACAAGTATCAAGATCAACCAGATCAATTGTGTACAATGTTGGAATCTCTTCTAAATTCTCCTGCAAATCAAGAATTTCGTGTGAAGCGACTCCAGACACTGCAATATCAATATCGCTCCCGCTCTGTCGCAGTTCCTTGCCCGGGATCCATACAGAATTATCTTCTGTGCCCCATACAATCTGCACCGTTGTATAATTTCTGTCATGACCTCATCAACGCGCATAGTTTCCCCCCATTTCACTCATAAAACTAATTTCATTATAGGTTAAATCCCACGCAACGTCAATTTGCAAAATCTATCTAATTTATTGCCATCAACATCCAGTATCAAATTATCTCTATCATTTTTTCCATTTTCTCACTCATTTCTAACTGCTTATCACTGATATTTTTCAAGTTTTTAAAATGTATTTTTAAAACTTTTGTATTTTTACATTTTTTTTTTTTTAATTTTATGTGCTGTAGCAGATTATTTTATACACACATAAAAAGAATCCGGCACAAAGCATTTTTTTATACACTTTGTACCGGATTTCTCTTATTTTTCTTGTACAAATTTTCTCACAAACTCTTCATACCCACAAGGCTTCCCCAGAAATATCCCTGTGTGAATTCCGGGCACAGCTTTTCGGATTTTGAGCCATTCCTGGGCACTTTCTATACCTTCGATACAAATCTTCATATCCAGATTATGAATCATGGTGCAAAACTGATTCTGAAGATAATATTCCTGCTCATCTGCAACTGCTTTCGCAGTGAAAGAACGGTCGATCTTAATGATCTCTGGTTTCAGCTCGCTGAGATAATGGAAGTTCGAGTAGCCGGTTCCAAAGTCATCCAGCGCCAGACTGATTCCCATTCGCTTCAGTTCTGTGAGAAAATGCTTCTCATTTATATTTTGTTCCAGAAGATCGCTCTCTGTCAATTCCACGATCACCGCTTCCAGCGGCAGCCCCGCCCTTTTCATTTCTGCACTGATATCCTGGATCACATCAGACTTAGAGGCCTGTATCTGAGAAATATTAATACTCATCCGGAATTTTGAAAGTATCTTCCGATCTCACTGCATTTTCCCATAGCCTCTTTCATCATCCAGCGGCCAGCAGGAATAATCAGACCTGTTTCTTCCAGAATGGGAATGAACTCCGCCGGTGAAATCATTCCGAATTTTTCAGAGGTAAAACGCATTAAAGCTTCTGCTCCATAAGGCACTTTTTTATCTTCCGCAAATACAGGCTGGTAAAAAGCTGTAAAGCCCTGAAATCCATTAATTACAGCTTCCCGCAGTTCCTGGATGATCTCCCTTTTCCGAAGAAATTTTCTGTAGGTTTCCCCATTAAATATATAACAACGGTTTCTTCCCAGCTTCTTCGCCTCATTCAGGGGCAAAATCCGTCAGCTTCAATGCTTCTGAACACTGATTTCCCTTTAATGCCGCAAATGGTACAATTCCTCCTGAAACCGTATACATGACTTTAAATTCATTGGTTTCAATAAATCTGTCTATTGCCTCTCTCACTTTATCATAAAGATCTTATCCGCATCCTTCGCCTCAGCAGAAGAAACATCCAGGATCAGAAATTCATCTGCCACAAGCTTGTACACCTTTTGTCCTTCTGATGTGCAGCCGGAAATACACTCCGCCGTTTTCTTAAGTACAAAGTCACCGTACTCCTGTCCGAAGTTATCATTGATTTCCTTAAAATGATCGATTCCTATACGAAGCAGATATCCTGTCTCCAAAGGAGTATCCAGCTGGTTCATATACTCCCGGAACCCAGACTCTCCCAATAGTCCGCTTACATTATCTGCCTTCTGTCTCTCTCCAATCTCATTAATGCAACCAATCATGTAAAGTGGTTTCATGTTGTCGTCACGAACCAGATAACCTTTGCAATGAATCCAGATCGGCTTTTTTTCAGATCCAGCCAACGATATTCCATGCTATGAGTGCAGCGGTCTGTTTTAAGGAGGTCATCAAATTCCGCTTTCAGTTTTTCATAATCCGGTGCATATACAAACTCCTTATGCTTCGAAATTACATTATGAAAACCATTTTTCTAGGGAATACAGAAGCGTTCAAGAGCCTGATTTGCTATATAATAAAAATCCGACCGAAAGTCAACCACATATGGGTAATTATCTGTAGTCGGACTAAGAAGATCGATCACACTGCAAAGCTCATCCACAGACATGCTCTGAAACTTTTTCTCCTGCAGGATCACCTCATCTGTGATCTCCTCTGTCGACTGCTTACTCATACGGGAGAGCAGATTGTCCAGACCTGCTGACCGTGCCACCTTCTTTCTGCGCTTCTGACGGTACAGCATGGTATCACTTCGTCTTACAATATCCTTAAAGTCAAAATCTATATCAGGCTGATAATAAGCATATCCGGCTGACATGCTGAGTGGATACTCCAGATTGTTCGTTTCCGCTGTTTTTTCAAAATCAGCTCCAGCGCCTTCAGCCGTTCCGGAATCATATCCTTCTCATCGCTATGATATACATATGCAAACTCATCGCCGCCAATCCGAAAACAGTTCTTTACATTCTGAAATGCGACTGATACACTGATAGCATAGCTTCAGCGCTTCGTCTCCCTTTTCATGCCCAAAATTGTCATTGATCACTTTCAGATTATCCAGATCAAACAGAACTACACCTGTTGTACGAAGTTTAATATCACTTTCCTCCAGATATTTCACCATGTCCTCGTAAGCGTTTCGGTTCATGGCCTCTGTGAGCATATCCATGTTGGCTATTTTCTGCAGATAGATCACCTTTTTGTTTCTGGATGTATTGATCGTAATATTGGGAAACCTGGATCCAGATCAGCATAATGATAAACAGCAGGGTTCCTATGGGAAGCAAAATGGATGTCTGTTGAAATTTCCTCAAATAATAAAGGAACATTTCTGCCATTCCGAATACTATGAGCACACACATAGGATACTGGAATTTCTTGGCTTCATCGTTGCCTTCTTTTCTGGCCTCGTAAAAAATGAGCACAACTATGTAAACTGCATTGGCAACCATAATAACATGGGTTGCAGGAAGCATCCGGAATATATCAATAATTCCTGTACACTGAAGCAGAACATCACCTGCCATATTTACAAGATAAAGAGTGGAAAAGATCAATACACCTTTGTGATATCTGCTTTTATGCAGATATCATATAGCAGGAAATTAAATGGTATCGGGAAAAGAAAGAATGAAAAATAATCCACAAAATACAAAGTTCTTCCATCCGGAATCAAAAACTGCAGGAATCCACATTGTGCCAGTGTCCATACTGCAATCAGCAATGAGAAAAATCCAAGGTTTAAAAGACCTCTATCTTCGTTTCTGTCTTGTCTCTTCTTTTTTTCTTCGCACTGCTCCCAAATAAAGCAGCAGGCAGATGATGCTTGCAAACAGGATTCCACAGCTGAGCAACAGGGTTTTAAAGCTGTCCGTTAAGATTTTCAGAATGCAGTCGCCTCGTGTTCCGTATGCAATGCTGACTTCATTTCCATAATAGTTGTCATATACTGGAATAATTCTGACCTCAAGACTTTTACCAGCGCTGTCTTCCGGAATATCCACAATGTGCCAAAGCAGCTTCCCGGTGACTTCATAAAGCTGGGCGATCTTCTTCGTTTCCGTATTCGTATATTTTTTTTCTCCGTCCAGCCACACTTCTGCGATGGTGTGTGTGGTTTTAAATAAGATTGATCTGGGATCATCGAAGTCTTCGGGCAGAGCAATATTCTCTGATTTGATTTCTCCATCCGTCAGTTCTTTTGTTTCACATTTGATCGTATTATCCCAGAACAATTTTTCCCTGACCGTACTCTGACTGAATATCCATCCCGAAAAACAGATGGCAAACAATCCAAATACGAACAGGGTAATCCATAGTTTTTTTCTATTTTCATAGTTTCTCCCTACTATATAAAATAGCACTGCTCACTAAGTGCACAATGATCACCTTGTGCTGCAATTCTGTGCAAAATTTACCCGCACAGAATATTACCTGTAAACAATGACTTACAACTCATCAAAAGATATATATAGACAGCATATCAAACCCATTTAGCTTTTTCAAGGTTTTGACAGATTTTGTTAAAACCTTTTTATTTGGCAAAAAAATATCTGACGGGGCAATTCTGCCCTGTGCCAGATATTTTCTTCGTTTCTGTCAGCTTATGTGTCTGCCGATTCTCCGGTAATCACGCTCATATTAATGTATGCGACTTCCCTTATGCAAATTTCTCATCCAGATATTCTTTCAGGATTCCCAGATTTTCATCACTGTACAGCTGATCTGCCGCATGCTTATAATTATGAAAAAGCTTAAATTCCACCTTATCTGTCCCAACAATTCTTGTAAGCAGTGCATTCAGTCTCTCAGACTGCAGATACGGAACATCTAAATCCGCATCACCATGCCAGATCAATATATCCGGGCTGTTTTTCCTCCGTAAGATTTTTCTCAATATAATATAATGGACTATAATTGTTTTTCTCATCCTCAGTAAGAGTTTTTGCATCCTTGCGCATCCAATAAGATTCTACATCTTCGTAGCCGGTATCTTTAATTGCTCCCCTGAAGCCACAGGCTGGCCGCCCAGCGGACAATTTTGGAATCCTCAGCTCCCTGTAATCATCTTCCATAGTTCCGAATTCCATACAGCCGTAATAGTCCAGAATCACCCCCGAACTTCACTGGAAACAGGATGGTTCTTATCTTCTCCGATAAATGGAACACTATTAAATTCCTCATCATTAGAAGCGCCACAGATCACTGATAAATACCCCCAGCTGACTCTCCCCAGATTGCAAAACGCTCCGGATCATATCCATATTTCTCTGCATTTGCACGAAGAAAACGGATCGCTGATTTCACATCTTCCACTCCTGCCGGAAAGGCTGCTTCCTGGGCAAGACGATAGTTAACGGATGCACATGCATATCCATGATCGCGGAAATAGCGGTACATCAGCTGCGCCGACGGGACTGGCTGTCGTTGTATACAAAGCCACCTCCATGTACCAATATGATCAACGGCATAGGTTCTTCACTGTCCGGCACATACAGATCCAGATAATCATTTTCGGAAGTCTCAGAATATGGCAGCTTCTCATAAGCTTTTCCACCATTCCATTCGAAGAATCATCCAATTTCACTGATGGAGAGTATACATTATGAAAAACCTACACGAACAGCTTCATGATTGTAACCTAGAATACCAACTATAGCAGCAAGACAGATTCCACCTATGATAAAACCTTTTTTCTTCATTTGTTCAACCTCTTTTCCACCTTAAATCATAAGTCTTTCACTTCATTCACATGGAATTTCCACCACATAAAACCGTTCTTCATCTGCCACGGTAACCTTCACCGGTCCGTTTCCATCTGCCTGTACAACTGCCATTGCCTCACCATAATAAGTCGACACAGTATGGTCAGTATAATTCCCTTTTAATAAGGAGCCGGGCTTCCAAGCCCCTTCAGAACACCATTTTCTACTGTTACTTTTATGTTATGTTTCTCCATTGGTTTCCAGATTCCCTTGCTATCTGTGTATTGCAGTTGAATAAATGCAAGGCCCTCCGGTTTTACGGTTTTTTCTCCTCTGGGCGCACCTGAAGAACCGTTTCTTTTCCTGCTGTATGTAATGAATAACGGTTGATTTCTCTTCCGTTTTCATCGTAAGAAACCGCCGTTATCTCCCCATTCTGATAGGTGATATTAAAGTTTGCACGGCATTTTTTCACTTTCTTTTTACCAAGCACTTTTGCCATTGATAAACAGCTCAACCTGTGCAGCCCTTGCATAAACTTCTACCTTCGCCGGTTCTCCGTTACAGCCATCCCATGCCCAGCTTTCCAGAGCCTTTGTCAGCTGCCAGCCCGGTAAGACGAAGCTTCTCTTTCTGGTAAACAGGATCAACTGCAATAAACGGACCTGTCTCTCTTTCAAAAAGCAACTCGAGTATATGCAGCCTCTGCACGCGGCTTTCCATTCAGGTCAATTCGACCATTTCCACCTGTCATTCTCGTGGCTGGATCTTCAAATTTATAGTCAGAATACTCTGCTGCACCATCCCCGACTTCTCCGATATAATCCCATCCTGCCCACACAAAATCACCGATAATTCTTTTATTTTTTTTTTGGCAATTTCCCAGAAACTATATGCATCCTTACAGAAGGTTTCACTTCCCAGAATCAGACGGTTCGGGTACTTTTTCAGGTCATGTTTGTAGCGGAAAATACCGTAATTATAACCTGCGATATCCATGTTTGCGTAGGCATCCTTCGTCCTTAAATCGCACGGATAAAGGGTAGCACCGCACTTCATAAAGTAGTCTCCAACCAGACAGGCAAGAGTATTATAGAACTCGCTTCCTACTGGCTTTTTTCTTCTTTTCCGGCTTGGTGCTGCCTAATCCTTTTTTTTCCATTTTCTGTGGCTTTATTTACTGTCTTTTCACCACTTTTAACTACTTTTTTCTCATTCTTTCCAGCTGCCTGAGCGGCATTTTTCTCTGCATTTCCAGCGCTCTTTTCTGCCTTGTCATCACTGTAAACGCCAAGTCCTATGGAGCTTAAGAAATTGAAGAAAATATTGATTCCGCAGACAGGACGGGTGGAATCCAGGCTGTGAAGATAGTTTGTCATATCACCGGTAAGGGCAATTCCCTTCTTCTGGGCAGTCTCTGCAACCTCATTTCCTGTGGAGTACATAATCACACTTGGATGGTTGTAATCCTTGTCAACCATGTCTTTTATTAATCCTGTTTCCACCAGTCAGCAAGCTGTCCGGCATAATCATATTTAGTCTTATGAATGTACCATACATCTACATATTCATCCATCATCAGCATTCCCACACGGTCACAGGCATCCAGAAGTGCCTTAGAGCAAGGATAATGTGCAGAGCGGACTGCATTGTATCCATTTTCTTTGAGAATACGCATTTTACGTTCTTCTGCTTCCGGATACGTACATGCACCAAGCACGCCATTATCGTGATGAAAGCATGCACCGCGAAGAATCACACGCTCTCCGTTAATGGTCATTCCTACCTGAGGATTCCAGATCAATTCACGGATTCCGAAAGTTTCAGTTACTTCGTCTTCACCGAAAATTGCTTTACAGGTATAGAGATTCGGGTGCTCTGTATCCCAGAGCTTTGCGTTTGGAACATCCAGCTGGAAGATGGCCTGGTATGCTGCTTCCTGATTATTTTTTTCTTCCGCTTCCACCTGCGCCAATTCACTCTTCTGACCATTTTTTCCAGTCTGTACTGATTCATTTGGCTGCATGTTTTTATTATCTGATGATATTATTTTGTCATTGTTTACATTTCCTATTTTTGTACTTTCACCAATTACTCTAAGTACTTTAGAGCCCTCAAACTCAATCTTCAGGGAAACCTCTCCAGGCGAAGAAGTTTTCACAACAACCTCAATTCTCGCCGGATCATAGCTTAAAGTACGGATTTTCACGCCGTTTACCGGAATATGTTTTTTCTTCCCCAACATACAGATAAGCCGGACGGTAAATACCGGTTCCTGAATACCAACGGCTGTTTGGCTGGTCAGCATTGCGCGCAATGACTTTGATCTCATTCTCTTTTCCATACTGGAAAAAAGCCCTCTGTATCCACATAAAAATTGGTATAACCATAAGGACGGTAAGCCGCCTTTTTTCCCATTTATGTAAACTTCACCATTGTGGTAAATCCCCTCAAATTCAATGAGGACTTTCTTATCTTTATACTCCTCTGGCACAAAGAAATTCTTGGTATATTCGTAATCCCCACCAATATACCATCCAATATTTCCCTCGCCGGTACTCTCCTGAGTACGCGGCTCACTCAGCATTGCATCATGTGGCAAAGTCACCGGATAAGCTTCCTCATCCCTGGTAAGACACCTGCACATCCAATCCTTGTTAAAATCAATTTTCTGCATACAGTAAACTACTCCTTTCTGAAATCTCTGTCCTTAAACCAACTACCTTTTCGGCATTCTCGTTCTGTTGACAGTTTACTGCTTTTTCCTATCTCTGTGGAAGAATTAGCGTGAACAGTCCTTTTTTTAGCGCTAATAACAGCCCACAGAACTTTATAAATCAAGTCTGTGAGCTGTCTTCTCTACCTTCAGCTCGTTCCCATCCCACACAATATGTACCTGTCCCTCAGCAACAGGCAATGTACAATCAAAGCTGTCGAAAAACTCAGTATGCGATTCTACCACAAATTCTTTTCCGCCGACTCCAGTAAATTTCAGCCCCATGAAATACTTCGCCAGGAAATAGATCGGGCTTGCAGCCCAGGCATGGCAGAGGCTCTTTCCGAAGCGGTCACCGTACATATCGTACTGAGTTTCTACTGGTGCCTCCGGGTCAAACTCTTCCCAGAAGGTAACTGCACCGCGGTCCAGCATACCGCCCCAGTAATTGCGAATCTTATTTAGTACAAATTCCAGATTTCCGGTCTGGCAAAGCATATCCAGTTCGAAGAAGTTGAAATACGGCGTTGTGATTGCCGGAATTTCATCATTTTTGATTACATTTGCCAGAATTTTCTCCTGCTCTTCTTGTGTTGCAATGTGAAAAAGAATTGCAAAAATATTGGCATGACGGGTCACATTTCTCTTACCGGATTCAAAGGAATCAATAAATGCGCCTTTTTCCTCGATCCCAGTAAAATTTACGGATCTGCCCGATCAGTTTCTCATATTTCTCCATATATTCCGGATTTTCTTCTCCAAGAGCCGCACTCACTTTCGCCATGGTCTGCCAGCATGCTGCGAACAGCATCTGCTCTGCGCAAAGGGGCACCAGTCTTATCCATGTCAGCCCAGTCAATGTATATCCAGTCATTTTCACGACCTACAAGAAATCCGTTTTCATCCAGCTGTTCCTCACAGAACTCCATAAGAGAGCACATTTTCGGGTAAACCTGGCGGACAAATTCCAGATCACCATATGCCTCATAATGATAAAAGCACGCCCAGGATCCAGAACAGGGAATAGTCCATGATGGTATTGATATGTCTTGTCATAGGATCATTTCCACGTAGTGCTAAAAGAGTTCTCTGGTCAATATCAGGATCTGCCAGCAGATACTGATTTACAAAAAGCTCTGGTAGGCGTCTCCAGACCAGATCCATTTGTCACGTTTCACCCCATCCAGGAAAAAAGATACCGCTGCAAAGACGGAAGGTATGCTCCGCCACCTCCCAGATTTTATTTAGTTTCTCGTCATTACATTTAAAGGAAGCGCGTTTCGGGAAATCTACATACTGATAGAATGCTGTGATTTCCACATCTTCGGCTTTGCAATTCGGAATGAATGCAAAACGGACTGCACAGCATGGGCATCGATTTGTAACCGGATTCGGCTGCCAGCTGTAGTAGCAGTGCTCAAGGTCAAGAGCTTCGTCCTCAGATTCACCGCAAAAAACCTCTAAATCCTCATCTTTGCTTGTACTGTCAACACAATTACTGCGTTTACTTTTCACATAAACCGCCGCCGTCAGTTCCGTCTCAAACTCTGCCAGCACGCCACCGTTTATCTCGCTGATTTTCACCGGCTTGCACTCTTTTTTCTGTATATTCCCACACAGTAGGATTCTGTCCCGGCTTGGTAAAATACTTACACACTCCAACCGGCACTAATGGCTGGGAATAATCCTCTGCCTTCCATGTTTTATCAGAATGGATCACCTCACCCTGCACATAAGCGCAAGGAAATGCCTCCACACAGCCTGCATGAATAGAGATCCGCACCTTTCCAGGTGCTACTGTAATCTTTTTTCCAAAGGGATATTTCTTCTCCCCATTTTCCCAGGTTACCAGCACATGACCGATTGCATTTGAAAATACGGTAAAGCTTGTCTCCTGCTCCAGCTCATAAGTGCGGCGAAAAGCAACACGGTTGCGGAAACCTTCACTCTTCCAGAAAGCCGGCCATCCAAACCCTCGCTCCACACGACTGAAATTCTGCTTCATTCCATGATATAACTCAAAATCTCCCGGATACCAGATCCAAAATGTATGTTCCATTTCTGTTTTCCTCCCGTAAATTATTGCTGTTCACAATCTTTGAACAATAACCAATTCTCATTTCTTGTAAAATCTACTCATAATTTAACTATAGTATAAAATGAATTTCTCCAGGAGTCCACAACATCCCACGTTTAAAAAGCTACAGATTACGCTTTCGTATCTGGTTACGGCTGGTGAATTAAACAAAGAAGGCGCAGCTTAAAAACAAACTTTTAAGTCGCACCTTTTTTGTTTACATCATTACATAAAAAATGAAAACCATATATTGCCAGAAACATGGGATTACCATAACCAGGCGTCATCGATGGAACCCTTTTCAAATTCATGAATGCCGTGCATGTCAGCGCCAGTGACCACTGGTTTCATCTGAAAATATTGATTCCAATACCAGATTCGTCCACTGCTACCGATTCAAATAACAATTAAAAAAAGCAGGAGTTCATTCTAACAAACGAACGCCTGCTGTCTTCTTGTTAAAATTAATTTCTGTAATGCTTCTACCCAACAGTTCCTACAACACAAACCCAGTTGTATTCTTCCCCTGCGCCTGAATATCCAGACAGCAGTCTGCCACATGCTCCTCGATTCAAGTCCAGAGAATAATTCACTTTCATGGCAATTTGACCGTCACTTTCTTCCAATTCCAGATTCGTCGCTGAAATTCCCATTTCAAGAGTTCCGAACGGGGTGGTATAAAATGCCATATTACGCTTCCCCTGCTCAAAAACCATATGTGTATTTACCTGTCCTTTTTTTCGGACTTCCATTCCCCGGGAAGATATCTTGATATAATTTACAGTAGGATTTCCCTGCTCGTCCAGCATTTCTTCATAGCGAAGATAATGACTACCGTTGCGGAAATAATACTCTCCCGGAACCACAATCTCGATTGGCTCATCACCTTCTGGTGTGTCCATCATATGTAAACCTTTTACGTGAATTAAAACTTCTTTTTCCATTATTATTCCATTTCTTTCTCTATTTCAATATTTCTCAATATCGATTTTCTGCGTTTTCTCCACATCAAATGGCAGAATCGAATTGGCAAAGCCCTTAAATTTCTCTGCCAGATCGCTCACATAGAAACGATATGGGAAATCAGACTGTCCTTGTCCGGTGCTCTGCATATCCTGCTCTTTCAGAAGTCTGCCAAGCTCCAGTGCCGTCTCGTACGCCGGGTTCACCAAAGTAACCCCTCTCCCATGATCTGTCCGATGGTAGAACGTAGCAGTGGATAATGGGTACAGCCAAGAATCAGTGTATCAATATCTTTTTCCTGTAATTCCCTCAGATATCGGCTGGCAACTTCCACGGTCACCGGATCATGAGTCCAGCCTTCCTCTACCAACGGTACAAATAAGGGACATGACTTTCCGATCACTGTAATCTCCGGATCGATCTTTTTCAGAACCTCCGCGTGGATTCCACTTCCAACAGTACCTTCTGTACCGATGATTCCCACCCGTTTATTTCTGGTAACCTGCGCAGCTACCTTGGCACCGGCTTCAATCACTCCAAGAATGGGAATGTCAAATTCTTCCTGAACTGCCTCCAGGGCAAACGCACTGGCTGTATTACAGGCCACCACAATCGCCTTCACCTTCTGCTCTTTCAGGAAACGGATTATCTGACGGGAATATCCTATAATAGTCTCTCTGGATTTGCTTCCATATGGAACTCTGGCAGTATCGCCGAAATACACGATTTTCTCTGCTGGAAGATTCCGCATGATCTCCCTTGCCACAGTAAGTCCGCCAATACCGGAATCAAACACACCAACAGGCGCATCTCTGTCTATTTTCATTCATCTATCTCCAAATTCATAGTCAAGCGATATTCTTGCAATCTGTATTTCATTTTAACACCAAGGGAGCGGCGGTGCAAGTGCTTGTACTACATCAAAGCGTTAAGTGTCCCCACGTTACGGTTCACTGGTAACATTCCGCGAAGTGTTTTTGCGAACAGTAACGTCTCCACAATCCAGAAATGAAATCTTGGCTCTGCTTTCTGACCGTTCTCCGTCTTCGGTGCTTCCATAAAACAGAACTGGGGATAAATGGTTCCCCACCACGCAAGAAGGTTGGAATTTTTATTAAAATTTTCACTGCCTGGGCAAAGTAATACAGCTGTCAGAAGTGCTGCCGCTATATGATATTTATTTTTTCTTAAACAGAACATAAATAGTGCCTCCCATATCTTTTATCAAAAGTATTCCCTGTCCCAGCCCGGAATAATCACATTCATACCCACTGCTTATTGCTTTTCGCAGCTTCCCTGGAGCGTGTCTGAAAAAGGCTTTCTGCAAGATGTGCGTCACAATTTGTGGGAGATTCGGCTAAAATTTCACTTCCAGTTCCTTTCCATAAATTTCCAGTTCTGGCAATTCAGACAAAGCACCACGTTCATAAAACTCATGATAAACCTCACGAAGCGTTACTGCCTGTCCCGGGCTTCCATTTGGATTATTTTCCAGCAGCCCAAGAAGATACTCTCCCAGAGAAACGTCCTGAGGGCTTACCCAGGCTACTGCTTCAGATGCCGCAGCGCAGCGAAACACATAAACATTTTCACCTATAGTCGGCTCCTGCTTCAGATACTCGAGAACCTGCTCCCAACGCCCTCCATCCAACAGACTCTCTCCAAGAACCAGAATTTCCAGATGTCCCATATCCAGATATTTTTCCTGTGTCCGGCTGTATATATTTTCAATCTCACGGAAAGTTTCTCCCTGAATCGACGGAGCAGCATTGCCCCTGGTCTTCCCCGTCTTTTTCCTGTCCTGTAGATTTTGGAAGATCCGGAATTCCGTAAGTCAGCAGATATTTCCCCTCTGTAATATCGGCTCCAAGTGCAAGCGGATACATGCGTTTCTCAGGTTCCACACCGCCACAGCCGGTTAACAGAAACAATGCACTGACACACGCTACGGCAAGCTTCTTTTTCCACTTCTTTTTGCCTGTCATAAAAAATAATCTGAAGCACCAGCATTCCGGGCACAAAAATATATTTCAAATATAATGGAAAACTATTCCGAATTCCCCATCTGCCAATCTGACACAGCTCCGGCAAAAACCAGAATAGATATCCACAGCTTTCCAGTTCCCATATCTGCCTTTTCCACAATTAAATGACCATAATGCAGAAAACTTCCAATAGAAAATAAAAGGCTGTATAAAAGAAATCCCATCCAGAGGACATCAAATCTTGCCAATACATTCCCTGGAAGCTCCGCACCTGACAGAAGCGGCAAAATCGGGCAGCTTTCATATTTCAAGCGCCCCCATCCAAATACAGAAGGAAGCAGCAATTCCGTCAGAATAAGCAACATTCCCAGGGTAAAAACGGCAAGACTTACAGTTTTCCCTGTATCTTTACTGTTTCCTACACAGTCCAATGCAAAGGGAAGCAGCCCCAATCCGGAAAAATGCACATATCACATCATATCCACTTTCCAGAATTTTTCTTCCTGAGAAAGAGGAATTCCATACCATTTCCTGAAAATACTCCCATTTTCCCTGTCCCACAGCAAGAACCAGCATAAGTATAACCGCTGCAAGTACCACGCCTCCTGACACTTCTCCCATTCTGCCTCGTCTCTGAATCCCCCTGTGCGTACCCAGACTGCAAACCAGCAATGTGATCAGACAAAGCCATTTTTTTTCCTATACCTGTTCCCAGACTAACTGCAACAATTTCTCCCAGAAGGTTCAAAAGAAATGCGGCTCCAAAATACAGTATATAAGAAAAAAACAACGCTGTCAGCCGTCCCCACACCACACCGGCTGTTTTGCAGGGCCTGGCAAAAGCATAACGAAGACGGATGAGGAAAATCACATAAAACAGCACAGCTGCAAGGGCTGCTGCAGTCCCTGCCAGCCCACCAAGCCCCAGAGTTTTTCTGTTTCCGAAAAGGCACAATATTAATGGTGCAATAAAAGCAATCACGATCTGCCTGTAGAGCTGCCGCTGGGAGATTCGATTATTTTCTGCAAATTTCATTTATTCCTGGTTACCTTTCCTTCCTGTTCTTATTGCGGATTTTTTGCAGTCTCACTCGCTCATTTTTTCTGACATATGGAGGACGCCTCCATCTCTTTTTAAAAGGCACTCTCACAATTTTGCTCCCAGTCCCATTATCCGTACTTTGTTTTTGACAAAGGGCGTCAGGTATGGGATTCCAAAGCTGAGAAGTCCTGCCAGATGTGATACTGTCAGATATACTCCGATCACAATTCCAAAAATCCCCAGATATCCTCCCAAAAACAAAAAGAAGTATTTAAGCATCCGAAATGCCGAGGCAAATTCTTCATTAGGGATTGCAAGAGAACCAAGTGCCGTGATCGCCACAACCATGACCACGATCGGGCTTACAAGATTCGCTTCCACAGCAGCAGATCCCACGATCAGTCCTCCCACAATTCCCATAGCATTTCCCAGCGCTCCCGGAATCCGTACACCAGCCTCCCGAATCAGTTCAAAGGATAATTCCAGCAAAACAAGCTCCGCAATGCTGGAAAATGGTACACCTTCTCTTGCCTGGGCAAAGGACAGAAGCATATTCGTAGGAAGAATCTGCGTATGAAACCGGATCACTGCCAGATACAATCCCGGAAGCAACGTTGCAGCTGTCAGTGCCAGATAGCGCAGTATTCGAAGAAACGTTGCCATCTCAAATCGGTTATACCAGTCCTCACTACTTTCCATAAAACTGTGAAAAATCACCTGGTAAAATAAGCGCTGACGGAGAATTATCACAAAGAAGCACTGCTTTTCCATTTAAAATTTCCTGCGCTGCACGATCTGGTCTTTCCGTAGTCTGATACTGCGGAAAAGGGGAAAACCAGGAATCCTCCGTCAGCTGTTCCAGCATTCCACTGTCCAGGATTCCATCAATTCGAAACTCTCCAAGCCGCTCTTTCACCTGCTCCAGAAATTCCTCCTGCACCAGATCTTCCATATACACCATCTGGACCAGTGTATGTGATCTCTCCCCAATATAAATTCCACTACCTTTAATCTGGTATCCCGAAGCCGCTTCCGGATCAACGCGGAATTTATTTTCACAGAATCAGAGAAGCCTTCCCTGGAACCTCTCAGAACCTTCTCCATCTCCACTTCTGTTACGCCCATGCTTGGATAACCGGCACTGGAAATTTTCATGGCCTGGTCAAATCCGTCCATAAAGAAAACCGCATTTCCGGCAAGCAGCCCTGCGAACACCTGCTCCATGTCAGTCAGCTTCTTTACATCCGCAATTCCCAGACTGTTATACTCCACAAATTCCTGCATCTCCCCAGGCGAAATCTCCCAGAAATGCCCAACCATTTTTCCAATGGCAGAGTCTTCCAACATCATATTGGAAGTCGCTACCTCAATATAGACCATCAGACAGTCAACCTTCCGCTCATCCCCCCAGCCGCATCTTCCGGATCTGAATATCTCCACAATCTGCCAGACGTTCTCTTATATACCGTTCATTAGCTCGAATATCCTTTGAAATCATAACAATATTATCATTTTTATCCAACGCTGCTCCTCTTTTCCATTTTCAGGCAACAAAAGAAAATCCTGCCTGCAACGACATCTTTCATTTCGCCGCAGTGCGATCCTGCCCGGTAGTTTTTTTTGTAATGGAAAATTTCAACGAAATTTCCCATTACACAAAAAAAGACACTGGTTATCTCTCCCAGTATCTCCCATAAAAACAATTATATTCATTTTCTCTCAACTTCCCCAAAGAGAAACGCGGGCAGGATGTGCCCGCTCCGCTCCCAGAAAACCACTCAGTTTACTCTTCTGCCCGAATCGCCTGAATAATTCCCATCCGCTGATTTTCCAGATGTTCAAAAGACAGCTCCTGTGCCGCTTTCACGTCCCGTTCCTTAATCGCCCTGGTAATTTTCTCATGCTCTTTCACCAGACGGTTTCTGGACTCATCCTCTTTCAAATATTCTACACGATATCTGTAGATCTGCTCGCGAAGATTATTCAGAACCTGCATCAGTCTTTTTATTATCAGCAGCTTCATAAATTACCTCATGGAAATTCACATCCGCCTCAGCCATCTTTACCAGGTCGCCTTCCGCCGTACTGGTCTGGAAAACCTCAGCCGCCTGCTCCAGCTTCCGGATATCCGCATCTGTCATATTAGCACAGGCCTTCTCAATGGCCATATTTTCCAGAGTGATCCTGACCTCCAGAACATCATTCAGATCCTTCTCTGTGATATTGGCAACCTGGGCACCACGTCTCGGGATCATCACTACCAGACCTTCCTGCTCCAGCTTACGCATTGCCTCTCTGATAGGAGTTCTGCTCACCCCAAGCTTCTCCGCAAGGGCAATCTCCATCAGTCTCTCACCAGGTTTCAGTTCGCCCTTCAGGATTGCCTGACGCAGCGTATTAAAAACCACATCCCTTAATGGAAGATATTCATTCATATTTACTGAAAAATCACTTGTCATTTGTATTTTCCTCCGCTAAAAAACATCTGTGGCAAAAACAGTCTTCGCAAGTCTGCTCTCCCTGAGAACAGCTGCTGCCCGATCCATTTTCTCCTTATCATCAAAAAATGCCAAATACAGTAGGACCACTTCCGCTCATCATGGCCTTACGTGCTCCGTTGCTCTCCATCAGATCTTTGATTTCCTGGATCACAGGATATTTGCTGATAATTCCCGGTTCAAATACATTTCCCATTCTGGAAATCATTCCATCAAGATCACCATTTCTGACAGCTGTCACCATACCATCGATATCCGGATGAACCACAGCAGGATCGTCCAGTTTCATGGTTCTCATAAGCAGTCTTGGTTGAAACATTTACTCCTGGTTTTCCCACCAGAACATAGCAGTAAGGTACTCTGGGAAGTCTGGTCAGCTTCTCCCCGATTCCCTCTGCAAGAGCAGTTCCGCGCATCACACAATAAGGAACATCAGCTCCAACCTTCACAGCACGCTTCATCAGCTCTTCCTCAGAAAGTCCCAGTCCAAACAGGCGGTTCACTCCAACAAAAGCAGCTGCCGCATCAGAGCTTCCACCAGCCATGCCGGCTGCTACCGGGATAAACTTCTCCAGATTCATGGTAAGCCCTCTTTATATCAAACTCATCCATTAACATTTTCGCCGCTTTATATACAAGATTCCGCTCGTCAGTAGGAACGTAAGGAATGTTCGTGGTAAGGACAATTCCCGGCTCCTTTTTTTTCTCAATTTCAAGCACGTCATACATCTGTATGGTCTGCATGATCATACGGACTTCGTGATATCCGTCATCACGTTTTCCAACCACGTCAAGTCCCAGATTTATCTTTGCAAGTGCACGTAAACGCATAATTCCCTCCGCTTGTAGCTGCCGCTCACATAAAACCTCTGGCAGGCTCTAAGAGCAGCAGTTTCTTTGTACTTTGTATACAATTTTATCAATGCTTTTATTGTAAAATATTTTTGTATTTTTTTCAATACATTTATGCGAGGAAATTTCTCATTCTATATATATCGTTACTGTCCACAACGTGACCAGAGCATGTTTGAAAAGGTTTTCTCCAAATATATGCAGTAAACAGAAAGCCGCCTTACCCTTCCACCTTCTTCACCAACAGCAGCGGCATTCCAGGCACAACTCTGTCCTCTTCCAGTTCATTCAGCTCACAGATTTCCTCCACTGTAGTATAAAATCTTTTTCGCAATATCCCACATAGAATCCCCATTTTTCACCACATACACCGTGATTCCCGGCATTGCCTGGATTTTCTCCATATCAAGGGGACGCTCCTCCACTTTGCTTATGATCATCCGGTTTTCACACTGAAGCACCAGCACATTGAGACTGATCACAGCCTTCACCTCAATCTCATTGCTGTCGATCATAGACGTTGACAGCTGTTCCAGATCTGCCTGCAGAAAAAGATACTGTCCTCGTTGATCCTGTTTGCCTCAATTATATGGGGAAAAAGGGATCATCCCATCAACGGAATAGAATGGCATTTCATCATTTCCTGTAATATACAGGATTTTCATAAATACAATTCCATCGGCCTGGATTCCATTTTCTACAATTTTTCGTTTTTCTCAACCTTTACACGTCCCTGGCTGTGACAGATCTGCAGGATTTTCCCCTGGCTTTCCTTCAGTTCAATACGGTCAGATACGCGGCATTTGGAGTCATTCCGTACCAGGAGGCTTTCCAGACACATCTCTTTTCCCCTGAGGAATGCATTCTTTCAAAGGTGAGTACACATCCAGAATCAGGTCATGCTCTTCTTCGCGGTAAAGCTTCATGTCCAGTTCCAGCACCGTGTCTACACTCATTACCCGTTCTTCCCCATCGGAATCCGGTTTTACTTCAATGCTCTGATGCATAACGGAAAAGCCAATATTTGGAATCATCTCTCCCATACAACCAGTACACTCCACTTCCGTATTAAACGGAAGCACATACTCTGCCCACTGAAGCGGATTTTCCTCATCTTCTCCCGAATACAGGACAAAAACTGACAGCTCCCCTCTTGCCTTCACCACATTATCCTCTGACGCAGATCCATTCCACGGACATCGATGGTATACCACAAAAGCTGTTCAATGTTCGGTTTATTGGACACTAAAGTCACTTCATCCTTAATCCGCATAGTGTCCTTTTTTATGTACCATAAGACTCATTAAACGGACTTTCTTCCTTTTTACTGAAATTCCCTCCTCACTAATTTCCACCGGAAGCTGAATCCCTGCCATTTCATCTACCACTGCATAAAGGTGACAATTGCTTTTATGTTTAGTTTTCGGGAATGAATCATGTGCACGCTGAGATCCTCAATCTCCCACCCAGGCACATTTTATCCCCACTTGCAATCCCTTCCAGGTTCAAAGTCTCATCAAAAGGCAGTTTGCCCCCAGACTGCTCACCTTCTGGTTTTCTTCCCCCACATAGAGAATATCCACGTTCAGGTTTCCGCTGATAAATGCCTTTCCTTCGCTAAGACGCACTTCATCCATGGAAACGTCACCCTTGTTCTGGATCAGTCGGCCCCACATCCGGCTTTGCATCTGGTACATTATAATCTGTATCAAACGTTACCTGGCTGGCTGCACGGCTTTTTATCTGAAGCATCTGCACACTTTCTTTTTTCTTAATTCCACGATTTTCCACTCCTTTTTCACCAGACTGCTATATTGCATCATTTTTCGCTTTTTTCAGTAAAGCGTTCAAAAATCACAGGTTCTTTTCGGTATTCCGTCTTCACCACGATGTAAGGATAGGAAGGCGGACTGATCGTTATTTTTCTCGTCTGATGGCCCCAGCAGCATTGTCCGGAAAAAAAAAACAGCCTGGGAAGTCCACCCCAGTTCTTCCACGGAAATACTGTAACCTCCGCTCATTTGCTCCCCCGTATCCTTTTACAAGAAACAGGTCTTTTTCACATTGATAGGTCAGCTGAAATTCATTCTTCTTTTTTCTCCTGTATCGGGGCAGCCAGTTCTGCCGGTATCTCTTCATTTTTTTTACAATGGAATACTCCAGAGGCTTCCGCGGCTCTTCTCAATGCGGATAAAATTGCATCCACTGATCAAAAGCAGTGACCACAAAATTACTCCCAGAAGAACTGCTTTTGTTTTTTTCATTCTGCCCACCTCAGATGTCTCGTTGCTGTTCATCTGATGCTCAGCCTTTAAACACAGCAAACAGCAATCTCCATTTATTTTATTGTATGAGGAATAAAAAAGATTTATTGCAAGAATTTTTTCAAATTACATATAATAGACATAAACAATATGCCAAAACATGCTTCCTACGCATGAGGCACAGATCAAAGAAAGGAAAATCATATGATTCGTTTTATTTTATGCGTGATCGTAGTGGTTGGATTCCTGATTTTATCCATTCCCATTCTCTTTTGTAGAATGGATCATCGGCAATTCAAATCTATGGCAAAGGAAATCAGCTCTCTTCGGATCGTTCGGGCAGTATTTCGTTTTATCCTG
>VOFF01000489.1_pt1 | contig 60000 bp, 89 predicted proteins | sample 5384061 | NCBI WGS metagenome assembly VOFF01 (sample SAMN12384725, study PRJNA508395) | human gut metagenome | isolation source: healthy gut E | host: Homo sapiens | reverse complement strand
ATTTCTTCCGCTTCCAAGTGTGTTCTGGCTAGAAAGTGTAGCATGTGTTTGAGTACCATGTAATTTCACACTCCCTCCAAACCCAGGATGATGCTGATGATGTTATGGTACATGTTTGAGAATCATGCAATTTTACTCTTCTTCCAAAGCTTTGTTCCGTTTTCGGACGAAATCTTGCTTGTTTGAGAACCATGTAATTTCATCTTCTTTTTAAACTGCCATTTTGCGGAGATAGGCGCTCTTGTTCGTTTGAGTACCATGTAATTTTACTCTTCTTCCAAAGCTCCATTGGGCGCAGCTTGTCCACTGGTTTATTTGAGAACCATGCAATTTTGCCCTTCTCCAAAGCAGGGAATAACAATGAAAAAGTTTGAGAATCATGTAATTTTATCTTCTGCCAAACCCTTTGCTGCCGTAACGATCAGCCAGTAAATGTTTGAGTGCCCTGCAATTTCTTTGTCTTTGCAGCGCAATAGCAAGTTTGAGAACCCTGCAATTTTATCTTCTTCCAAACCTGCACATTCGTGATTTTTAACGGCTGTAGGGCTTGAGCACCATGTAATTTTGCTTCCTTACAAAACAGCGGCTCTTTTGATTTTTTGATGTTTGAGTACCCTGCAATTTCACACCCTTCCAAACCTTAAAAGACTTGACAATATAGTGGATATCTGTTTGAGCACCCTGCAATTTCACATCCCTCCAAATCGAGTGTGTAACATATAAATGGAACTGAATTGTTTGAGAACCATGTAATTTTATCTTCTTCCAAACCTTCTCCGTCCGGCTATGGTCTGGTTTGAGTACCATGTAATTTTACCTTCTTCCAAACTGACTTATTTCTTTAAGCAGCTGTACGAGTTGTTTGAGTATCATGTAATTTTATCCTCTGCCAAACCTACACGGTTCACGAGTTGCGGGCTATGCTGGTTTGAGTGCCATGTAATTTCATCTTCTTCTAAACCACCTGCCGACTGTTACACCTGAGTGTGTGTTTGAGTACCATGTAATTTCATCTTCTTCTAAACCCTCAAAACGCTGAGAGTTTCTCATCGACCTCTGCTCAAAGTGAGCACAAGTGCTCCTACGATTTCTTTGTGCCTTTCAAGTAGAAATGTACGCAAAAATATTAGGCTCTGTTTATTTGAGAACCATACGATTTTACTCTTCTTCAAAGTGGGCTGATCTTATTTGCCATACAAGATATGTTTGAGTACCATGTAATTTTACCCTTCTCCAAAGCGCCGTAGGACCGTGTTACCGAATTTGAGGGCTCTGTAATTTTTTCATCAAAGTGTAGCATGTGTTTGAGTACCATGTAATTTTATCTTCTTCCAAACCCGATGTCGTGCGTCTGACTGAGTCTCTTGAGTTTGAGTGCCCTGCAATTTCTTGTATTTGTAGCGTAGTACAGGTGAACCATCTCAGTTTGAGAACCATGCAATTTTATCTTCTTCTAAACCTGTACATTCGTGATTTTCAACGGATGCAAGGTTTGAGCATCATGTAATTTTGCTTCCTTACAACGCTGAGGCTCTTTGGTGATGTTTGAGCACCCTGCAATTTACTTCCCTCCAACCCGAGATATGCTGCTTTTATGTAGAAACGACGCGTTTGAGTGCCATGTAATTTTACCTTCTTTCAAACCAAATTCGTTGTTTCCTGTATATTTCTGTGTGTTTGAGTATCATGTAATTTCATCTTCTTCTAAAACCACCTGCCGACTGTTACACCTGAGTGTGTGTTTGAGTACCATGTAATTTCATCTTCTTCTAAACCATTGAGGGGTGTGTGGATTTCTCTATGTCCATTTGAGTACCATGCAATTTCTTATACTCCCAAACCAAACCTTTGTGTAGCACGAGACACGGTCGTGTTTGAGCCCTATGCAATTTCTTCTGCTTCCAAAACGATTAGGCGCGGATAAAGAGAACGGCATGATGTTTGAGAACCCTGTAATTTCTTCCGCCTCCCAAACAGTCGGGCCAATCAGACGAGGCATTTTTTGAGTTTGAGTGCCATGTAATTTTATCTTCTGCCAAACCGAGACTTCCGCAAGTTGACTGCTGTTCCTCGTTTGAGTACCATGTAATTTTATCTTCTGCCAAACCCTCAAAACGCGGAGGGTTTGTCATCAACTTCTGCTCATTGTGAGCACAAGTCTATCTCCTCTTGCGACCAAGCGTTTGTGATTCGAGTTTTTAATTTGGACCCTTTGGGTACCCTTCTTGAGAGCCTTGCAATTTTTTCTCTCTTATTTGAATGGCCTGTAATTTTACTTTCTTCCAACCCAAGGTGGCGACTTAGGAGCGATATTGTACATCGTTTGAGAACCATGTAATTTACTCTTTTCCAAAGCACTTCCGCCGTGGTAATCTATGGTTTGAGTATCATGCAATTTTATCTTCTTCTAAACCTATCTCCGTAAGTCAATCGTTTGAGTACCCTGCAATTCTTTCGCTTCCAAAGCATTGCTTTGTTTGCTTCTGATGGAGGCGTTGTTTGAGAACCCTGCAATTTTATCTTCTTCTAACCCGGTAGTCCACCCTCCTGGTTTGAGTACCATGTAGCTTTTTCTTCTCCAAAACGAGTGGATCGGTAGCAGCACGAGTTTGAGTACCATGTAATTTCTCCCCCATCCAAACCTAAAATCTGAAGGCTGGATATCGACTGTTGCCTTTGGCATGTTACCGAGTTTGAGTACCCTGTAATTTCTTTTTACTTCCAAAGCTTTTATGCACTCAACTTCCGTTAGAGAAAGTCTAATTGAGAGCCCTGTAATTTTATCTCCTTCCAAACCACAAAACATTGTCAGCGCGACCACACACTCGTTTGAGTACCCTGCAATTCTTTCGCTTCCAAAACATTGCTTTGTTTGCTTCAGATGGCGGCGTCGTTTGAGCACCCTGCAATTCTATTCCCTTTCCAATCGCGTGGACGCCGTTTCCTCCTTCGCAAAAGATTTGAGAACCCTGCAATTCTATTCCCCTCCAAGCCATAAGGCCAGCGCAGCCACGCAGAGTGCTTGTTTGAGAATCCTGCAATCACCCTTCCAAGCTGGAAATTCATCGGCACATCAAAAAAATCTGGTTTGAGTACCATGTAGCTTTTTCTTCTCCAAAACGAGTGGATCGGTAGAAGCACGAGTTTGAGTACCATGTAATTTTATCTTCTTCTAAACCGTTCTGCCTGCACAGTCCACGTAGACGAGGTTTGAGTGCCCTACAATTTCTTTGTATTTGTAGCACAATACAAATGAACCTTTCCGGTTTGAGAACCCTGTAATTTCTTCCTCTTTCAAAACTTACTCTGCCAAACACCCCGGAAAATCGGTGTTTGAGTACCATGTAATTTTACCTTCTACTAAACCTGTTACCGGCAATGCGTAGCGAGGAGGGATTTGAGTACCATGTAATTTTATCTTCTTCCAAACCATGTTACCGAGTGATGCGAAGCAGCGAGGGGTTTGAGTACCATGCAATTTTATCTTCTTCCAAACCGCACCGCGACTGTGGCCGAGACCGCTGGACGTTTGAGTACCATGTAATTTTATCTTCTTCCAAGCCCAGCACTTTTTGATGATGAATACTCCCTGTGTTTGAGTACCATGTAATTTTATCTTCTTCCAAACCAAAGACCCCCGGCTTGTAAGGGGACACCCCTGTTTGAGTACCATGTAATATCTTCTTCCAAACCATAAAATCAAGCTATATGAAGATTTTTTCCGTTTGAGTACCCTGTAATTTCATCTTCTTCCAAACCAAATTCATTGTTTCCTGTATATTTCTGTGCGTTTGAGTACCATGTAATTCACCCTTCCAAGCTGGAAATTCATCGGCACATCAAAAAATCCGGTTTGAGCCATGTAATTTCACGTCTGCCAAACCCACAGTGCAACATTCGGAACAGTTTTTCGAGTTTGAGAACCATGTAATTCCTTCCGCCTTCCAAACGACGTTGCCGCGCGTTGTGATATTCAGTTTGATAGCCTTGTAATTTCTTCCGCCTCCTAAACTTTTCAAAGCGTCGATTGGGGCAAAAATGTGTTTGAGAACCCTGTAATTCTATTCTCCTCCAAACCTGCACCAGGCTTTTGATACGGTAACGTGACGTTTGAGAACTCTGTAATTTCACTCTTTCCTAAACCCATGTGTAGCTTTTCAATAATCACATCATGGTTTGAGAACCCTGTAATTTCTTCCCCTTCCAAACCTTGAGTAGATTTGTTCCATTAAGTCGGTTGTTTGAGAACTCTGCAATTTCTTCCGCCTCCCAAACAGTCGGGCCAATCAGACGAGGCCTTTTTGAGTTTGAGTACCATGTGATTTTATCTTCTTCCAAACCTTACCGACACTCAAAAAATGGCGCTATACCTGTTTGAGTACCATGTAATTTTATCTTCTTCCAAACCCTCAAAACGCTGAGGGTTTGGCATTAGCCTCTGCTCAATGTGAGCACAAGTCAACATATAAAGAGGTAACCACTCATGAACTATCTCTACTACATCGGCTACGCCTACACCGTTTATGTTGCAAAACAGAACCCTGTTAAGGGCTTTGGCGAAACCAACATCATCCGCGATCACGAGTTGACAACGGCAGACATCGTTGAACTGCAGCAATCGCTCGGAAAGAACCTGATCGTAAATAACCATCTTCAGGCCGTTCGCCCTAACATCTGGTCCCCTCCTCAGCCGCCGCAGGCGGATGTTGTGCTGACCAGCGTAACGCTGCTTTCGACAATGCGGGAATAATACCGTCTGAACAATAAAGCCTTTCTCGGCGCTTTACGGACCGACATTTGCTATGCTATACTGCTTATAGTGATTAGTGTCGCAGAAGTCTGTGAGGCCTGCGACCTGAAAGGAAGGCTCTTTAGAGTCTTCCTTTTCTTTTTATCAAGAACTACCCCGATCTACAGGAGTTATCGCCTATGCTCAGTAATATACCATCAAAGTCCGATAAAAACGGCGCAGCCGAATTCAAGCATCAGAAGCTATGTGACTTGGATTACTATTCCCGCTTTTCGCGCGAGGAACTGGAAACCAAGCACGCCGATATTCTGCATTTATACGAGGCCCTTAAGAAAGACACCCGCTTTTGGATTGTCTTATCGTTCGCTCTGATTCCGGTTAGTGCGGTTATCTTATGGGACTTTTATCTGCGGCTTACCAATCCCACCTATGCCTTTTATGCATCAAAAAGTATGAACATCGCAGAGATTATAGCTCTTCTCATAAATATCGGAATCCTTCTGCTGCACGCAGCATTCATCGCATTTTCTGCTTCTGACGGTTTCTATCTCGGCTTTCTTCGCCGGCAGAAAGAGACGGTCGAAGAGCTGCTTACCATCAACGAAACCAAGTAAAGGTTCTTCTCTATGCGTTTCTACATTTTCAAGCGCAACGAAACGCTGGACGTACTTCTGCTCCCCCACAAGGGAACAAACATGTACAGCTTCGTGAATCTTAGCAAAGGTCATATCTGCCCTTGCTTATTTCCCAGTATTGATGCCGCTATTGCTGACCTTGACGATCTGCAGAAACGTGGCTTGATTCTGGGATACGACATTATTGCTTAAAATCAAAAGATCCCTCTGCTCATTTTGAGCAGAGGTTTTCTTTTGCCGCAAGCCGCCCATCGCCTGCGGATTCGATTCTTCATTTCTTTATCATTTTTCGGAACACATACATTCCCTTTGCTGATTCCTTTCTTTTTGGGCAAAGAAAAAAGCACCAGCAATGAGAAGTCATTACTGGCACTTTTAACGTGTCATTTATTGATTTTTACCGTTACGGTATCACTGCTCACGCATCTTAGCGAAGCACTCGCTGCAATATACCGGGCGGTCAGATTTCGGCTCGAACGGAACGCGAGCCTCGCCGCCGCAAGCAGCACAGGTAGCGGTGAAGAACTCACTCGGACCGCGTGCAGCATTCTTGCGCGCATCGCGGCAGGACTTGCAGCGCTGCGGCTCGTTCTGGAAACCGCGCTCTGCGTAAAACTCCTGCTCGCCAGCGGTGAACACGAACTCCTGACCGCATTCTTTGCACACTAAAGTCTTGTCTTCGTACATGTTTTTACCCTCTCTTTGATACTGTTCCCTCGGGAAACTTGAAATATATGCGTACAGACACTGCGCCTGCTATCGCCTAAATAGGTTTAATGGCTGCCGATTTTCGCTTGATGCGCTGGACGGCATTATCCACAGATTTGATCGGTTTGTGCAGCGCTTCGACATCTCTTTCATACGATAAGCCGTCCAAAAACAACGTCAAAACCTGTGCCTCAAATTCAGACAAAAGCGAGTAGAGCTTCTTTTTCCGCTCTTCCCTCTCCTCATTGCCGATAACAAGCGATTCAGGATCACCATTCGGTGCAGTTACCCGGGTACGCGATTCCGCAAGGTCTTCAAACAGAGGTCGATCGATTGACATGGACTGATTGAGCGGGTCGTGCTTGAGCGACGCTGCCGCCTTCACTGCGGAATAAATCTTCCGCGTGATGCACAACCGTGCAAACGCTCCAAAGGGTGCGCCCTTACTCTCATCGTACTCCCGGACGGCATTCAGCAGCCCGAGCATACCCTCCTGCATCAAATCCTCTGCATCGGCGCCTGCCAGAAAGTAGGGCCGCGCACAGGTCTTGACCAGACGGGTATAACGACGGATCAGATTCTCCATCGCGGGTCCGTCTCCCCCTGCCGCGCCAGACAGCACAGCTTTTCATCGGGAATCCCGTTCGATGGCTGTATTTGATAATCATTTCTCATGTCAATAGCTATTATACGCGGTAGAATTGGAAATGTCAAGAAACGATTGTCATCTTTACCGATATCACACAAAAACATGCTTCTGTTTTTATGCAATTATGACAATATTATTAACGTTTTACTCTACAGTTACCGACTTTGCCAGGCTGCGCGGCTTATCAACATCACAGTTGCGCTCCACTGCGATATAGTATGCCAAAAGCTGCATCGGAATAATCGAAAGCGAAGCGGAAAATTCATACAGGCACTTCGGCAGGCGCACGATGTGCTGGGAGACCGACTCGTCGCCGGTGAAATCGTCCGTGGTGACGAGCACGACGCTTGCGCCGCGCGCTACAACCTCACGGATATTGGAGACTGTTTTCTCAAACAGTGCCGGCTGCGTTGCCAGAGCAACAACAAGAGTACCCTCCTCAATCAGAGAAATGGTGCCGTGCTTAAGCTCACCGGCAGCGTACGCCTCCGAATGAATATAGGAAATTTCCTTCAGCTTGAGCGAAGCCTCGAGCGCGGCGGCATAGTCCAGCCCGCGGCCAAGGAAGAACACGCTCGAGCGGTTTTGCGTACAGCGTTGCGATACGCTGCATATCCGACTGGCATTTCAGGGTCTGCTCGATGCACTCCGGCAGACGCTGCAGCTCAGCGCACAGCGCACGCTCGTCACCGATGGAAATCAGGCCGCGCACACGCGCGATCTTAACCGAGATGAGGTACAGAGCGGACAGCTGTGCGGAATATGCCTTGGTTGTCGCAACCGAAATCTCCGGGCCGGCCCAGGTATACAGCACACCGTCTGCTTCGCGCGCAATCGTCGAGGAAACGACGTTTACGATCGCAATCGTGAACGCACCTGCCTGCTTGGCCAGACGCATGGCAGCCAGCGTATCCGCCGTCTCGCCGGACTGGCTGATAACGATGCACATATCCTTTTTTGCCGATGATCGGGTTCTCATAACGGAACTCACTGGCAACCTCTGCCGTGCAGCGAATGCGGCACATCGCCTCAATCACGCGCTTGCCGACCATGCCTGCGTGCAGTGCAGAGCCGCAGCCGATGATATGAATATGCTCGATCTCACGCAGACGCTCGTCGGTCAGACCATTGTCCTCGAATACAACCGCATCGTTTTTGATGCGCGGCTTAACCGTATCGGCAACTGCCTTGGGCTGTTCCATGATCTCCTTGAGCATAAAGTGCTGGTAGCCGCCCTTTTCCGCTGCGGACATATCCCACGTTACGGTCATGATTTCCTTCTCTACCGTATCGCCGAACTCGTTCATGACAACTACGCTGTCCGGGCGAACGATTGCAACCTCGTTATCATCCAGAATAATATAACGCTTGGTGCGATTGATAATAGCGGTAATATCGGATGCGATCATGTTCTCGCCCTCACCGATACCGATAACCAGCGGGTTGCCGCGGCGTGCAGCAACGATCTCCTGCGTGTTATCCATCGAAACTATGCCCAGTGCGTAAGAGCCGCGCAGACGCTGCACGGCCTGCAGAACGGTCTTTGCCAGATCCTCCTGCTTGCCGGTGTGCAGATAGTCCACGAGGTGCGCGACAGTCTCCGTATCGGTCTCGGACTTAAACTCGTAGCCGTGCGCCTCCAGACGCTCACGCAGCTCCTTGTAGTTCTCGATAATGCCGTTGTGTACAACTGCTACCTTGCCCTTGCCGCCCAGATGCGGATGCGAGTTGCGGTCGGACGGCTCGCCGTGCGTTGCCCAGCGGGTGTGACCGATACCGCAGGTGCAGTACATGTCGCCGCCTTCCTCCTTGATCTTCTCCTCAAAGGTTTGCAATGCGGCCGCGCGCCTTGACAACGCGCAGACCGTCCTTCGTGAAGGCAGCCACACCAGCAGAGTCATAGCCACGGTATTCCAGACTGTACAGACCCTTGATGAGAATCGGAAGCGCGTTCTCGCGTCCGGTGAATCCAACGATTCCACACATAAAATAATACTCCTTTGCAACGGTAAATATAACATATCTTCCGCAACATTTCAGTATGAGCCTTAGGCAGCACGAAATAATGAAAGCTGCGGCTTCTTGCGCGAACTCCGGTCGCGCCTTGTCGGTCCGCAAAACTCTCTCACAAATCGCTCTTGTTTAATTATTCCGTATTGCCTTACCTCAATATATGCGGTGAATTTCTAATTTTGGGTATAAAAATAGTGCGTTACGCATAACTGCTCTGTCGATACGGTCGCCCGTATGTTTTAACAGCCTGCTGACGATCAACCCACTTGTGACCGAAGGGCACCCGCCGAATACTTTCGATTAACCCTTTCCTCGTCAACTGCGATACCGGCTGCACCGCAGTTCTGGCGCTTAGCATGTTATGGAATTGTGCGCAAATGCTCCCACCTCCCCTGTTCAGAATGCAGAAAGTGGGTGTGCAAACCACACCCACTCCCGTTGGCTCTTCTATATTATACAACAGACTCGATGACTTTGGCAACCTTTTTTTGCCAAAGTATCTACCTGCTCACTGTTCGTGCCCTCTACCATGACGCGCACGAGCGCCTCCGTACCGGACGGGCGAACCAGGATTCGGCCGTTATTGCCCAGCTCTGCGGAAGCCGCATCGATAGCCGCCTTGACCTCGGGCATCTGCTGCAGAGTAGCCTTCTTATCGTTCGGCACCTTGACATTGACCATCAGCTGCGGCCACGGCTCAACCTCAGCCGCGATCTCCGAGCACTTTTGCCGCTCGCCTTGAGGATAGACATAAACTGCAGTGCAGTCAGCTCACCGTCACCGGTGGACGCATACTCAAGAAAAAATAACGTGTCCGGACTGCTCGCCGCCCAGAATGTAGCCCTTCTTGAGCATCATTTCGAGCACATAGCGGTCACCTACATTGGAGCACTCGATCTTCATGCCGTTCTTATCGGCGTAGGCGTGCAGACCCATGTTGGACAAAATGGTGGCAACAAATGCGCCGCCGCGCAGCTTGCCTTCCTTCTTCATGTGCGCCGCGCAGACTGCCATAATGCGGTCGCCGTCCAGCTCCTCGCCGGTCTCGTCTACGATCAGGCAGCGATCCGCATCACCGTCAAAGGCAACGCCAAGATCAAAATTGCCCGAGCGGACGCGCTCCTTCAGCTGACCGAGATGGGTGGAGCCGCAGTTATCGTTGATGTTGATGCCATCCGGCTCATAGAAACGGATTTCCGCCTTGCACTCGACCAGACGCATGAAGCGCTCCACCGTTGTGGAGGAGGAACCGTTTGCACAGTCCACCGCCACGCGCAGACCGGACAGGTCGCCCTTGATGGTATCTGCAAGGTGGTCGGTGTACTCGACTACCGGGTCGATCTCGCTTTTGAGTACACGGCCGATCTTCTCGTGGGTCATCTTCGGAATAGATTCGAAATCGTCGATCAGGTCCTCAATTCTTGCCTCGGTTTCGTCCGGCAGCTTGTAGCCGTTGCCTGCAAAAAATCTTGATGCCGTTGTACTCAAAGGAGTTGTGGCTTTGCAGAAATGACAATACCCGCATCTGCCTTGTGCTTGATGGTGAGGAAAGCGACCGCCGGCGTCGGGATAACGCCCAGCAACTCCACATCCGCGCCGACTGAGCAGATGCCCGCCACCAGCGCGTTTTCAGCATATCCGAGGAGATGCGCGTATCCTTGCCGATCAGCAGCTTCGCCTTGCGGCCGTGTGCAGACTCCTGCGTAAGTGCGTATGCCGCTGCCGCGCCGATCTTGAACGCCAGCAATGCATCAAGTTCCGAGTTCGCTACACCGCGAACGCCGTCTGTTCCAAAATATCTACCCAAATGAAACACCTAACTTTCTTGTATGATAAAGGCGGGGGAAATGATTGCATTACAGCATTTGCTGTCCGTCCGCCGGTTCCAGATTCAAATGACGGTAAGCCTGCAGCGTCACGCAGCGTCCGCGCGGCGTGCGGCTGAGAAAACCGATCTGCATGAGATACGGCTCATAAACATCTTCCAAGGTAATCGCTTCTTCGCCGATGGTCGCAGCCAGCGTATCCAGTCCGACCGGACCGCCGCCGTAGTTCTGGATGATGCTTTTGAGCATCCTGCGGTCTACATTATCCAGACCTAACTCATCAATCTCGAGTGCACGAAGCGCAATGTCGGCACTTTTTCTGTCAATCGTACCGGTGCCGATTACCTGTGCAAAGTCTCGCACGCGGCGCAGAAGCCGGTTGGCGATTCGCGGCGTACCGCGGCTGCGGCGCGCAATCTCGAATGCGCCCTCGTGCTCGCACGGTACATCAAGAATGCCTGCCGAGCGTTCAACAATACCGCACAGCTCCTCCGGCGAATACAGCTCCAGACGGAGCATGACGCCGAAAGCGGTCACGCAGCGGACTGGTCATCTGACCGGCACGCGTAGTCGCGCCGATGAGCGTAAATTTCGGCAGGTCGATACGGATCGAGCGCGCCGAAGGCCCCCTTGCCGATGATGATATCGAGTGCATAGTCCTCCATCGCAGGATAGAGAATCTCCTCCACCGCACGGTCGAGGCGATGAATCTCGTCAATAAACAAAATATCATTCTCTGAGAGATTTGTCAATAAAGCCGCCAAATCTCCCGCTTTTTCGATCGCCGGACCGCTCGTAACACGGATATTCACACCCATTTCTGCGGCAATGATGCCCGCGAGCGTGGTCTTGCCCAGACCCGGCGGACCGTACAGCAGCGTATGGTCGAGCGATTCACCGCGCATTTTCGCGGCCTGTATGTAAATGCTCAGGTTTTCCTTGGCTTTTTTCTGACCGATATAGTCCGCCATGGATTTCGGACGGAGCGAATTCTCGGTCTCGTCCTCGCTGAGCTGGCGGGTGGAGATGATGCGCTCATCATCCGTCATGCCGCCGGAAAATTCAATACTCAAAGGTACACTCCCCTACTTGATCAGGCTTTTTATCGTCCAGAATCAGGACTTGACCAGCTTTTTTCAAGCACTGACGGATGATCTCGTCCGCCTCCATGCCGGCAGCATCCAGACCCTCCATTGCGTGCAGCGCCTCTGCCTGCGTATAGCCGAGCACCATAAGCGCCGCGACTGCCTCCTGCGTGTGGTTGACACCGCCGGAAACGGCGGCTGCCGCCACCGGAGACGCTGCAATGCGGTCTCCAGCTGCTCCTTGCTCATCTTGTCGCGCAGCTCGAGTACAATGCGCTGTGCGATCTTCTTTGCCGATGCCCGGCGCCTGCATGAGCATTTTTTCATCGCCGGTGATAATGCTGAGCGCCAGTCTGTCCGGCGGTGCGACCGACAGGATGGACAGTGCCGCCTTCGGACCAACACCGTTAACGCTGGTCAGCATCAGGAAGCAGGACTTCTCCTCCTCGTCGATAAAGCCGTACAGCTCAAACACGCCCTCACGGACATTGAGCCAGGTCAGCAGACGCGCTTTTTCGCCGGTTTTCAGCTTGCCGATGGTGTTCTGCGAAGTGTGGCAGGCATAGCCTACACCGCCGCAGTTGATCACCGCAAGCCCCTGCTGAGCACGGAAACCGTGCCGTCTACATAATAAAAACATCTATTTAAACCTCATAATAAGCCTTCATAGCGCATGGCCTGCCGGGAATGCCCGTGGCAGATGGCCAGCGCAAGCGCATCGCGGCATCGTCCGGACGCGGCAGCTTGGTGAGATGGAGAATGCTTTTCGTCATTTCCATCACCTGTTTTTTTCTCCGCGCCGCCGTAGCCGACAACGGACAGCTTCACCTGATTCGGTGTATAGGATACCGGATGCAGTCCCTTCTGTGCCAATGCCAGCAGAATCACACCGCGCGCCTGCGCAACCTGAATGCCGGTTGTGACGTTTTTCGAGAAGAAAAGCTCCTCGATTGCCACCTCGTCCGGGTGAAATGTGTCCACCAGCGTACAGATATCATCGTAAATCTCACATAAGCGCAGGTGCATCGGTGTTCCGGGAACGGTTTTTGCCGCACCGTACTGCACCGGCGTAAATTTCATATTATCGAACCTCACCACGCCATAGCCAATCGTGCCGTAGCCCGGGTCGATGCCAAGAATCGTTATCATTTCTTTATAACCTCAAAATTATACCACGTTCGCACACATTGTGCAATAAATTTTAGTGGCAGGTTAATGGAAAATTGAGAATGGAGAATGGAGAATGGAGAATGGAAAATGAAGGTGTCCGCCCACAGGGCGGTAATTAAATAACGCGCTTTGCGCGCAACCTCAATTCTCCATTATCCATTTTTCATTCTCAATTCTTCTTCCGTTGGCATAACCGCGCCCTTATGCTGCACGGTATACGCCGAACATTCGGACGAAAATGTCAGATAATCCGCAAGCTTCTTCTGCGGGATGTCTGCGAGCGTTTCCACTGTCACGCCGTCGCGGGTAAGCTGATACAGGAACGACCCTATGAACGAATCGCCCGCTCCTGGTGGTATCCGCGACCGTCACCGGCAGCGCTTTGGTCTCGGCGCTCGCGTTCGGCGTGTAGACTGCCGCGCCGCCCGCGCCGCGTGTCACAAAGCAGCAGCCTGCAGCCCCGCGAAAACAGAAGCTCTGCCGCTTCCCTCTCGGTTTTGCAGCCGGTGCAGAATTCAACTTCATCATCCGACAGCTTCACGAGGTCTGCATACGGCAGAAACTCACGAATCGCTGCCTGACAGCTTTCCGGGCTGCCCCACAGCGGCAGACGCACGTTAGGGGTCGAATGAAAGGAACGCGCCTGCGTCCTTTTGCCAGCCGGATGGCCTTGCGATGTGCCTGCTTGACAGGTGCATCTACCAGATCGACCGAGCAGAAGTGCAGCACGGCACAGTCCGCGAAAATATCCGACGTGATCTGTGCTTCATCGAGAAACAGGTCTGCCGAGGGATTGCGGTAGAAGGAAAAACTCGCGGTTGCCGTTCTTATCAAGTGAAACAAACGCCAGCGCGGTATTCGCCCGTCCGGTGCGGAACACCGTTGAGATGTTCACGCCGTTTGCGTGCAGCGTTTTGAGAATGTGCGTACCGAATGCGTCCTCTCCCACCTGCGAAATCATCTGCGCTCTGCCGCCGAGACGCGCCACTGCGGTTGCAACATTGGCCGGCGCACCGCCCGCGACACGCTCAAATTGCACGACCTCATCAAGCGCACAGCCGCGCTGCTGCGGCACGAAATCAATGAGCAGTTCGCCGATTGCCACTACTGTTTTCATCGTTCATCCCCAGAATATGTCGGTAAATCGCCTGTGCGACACCGTTTTCCATATTGCTGCCGGTGATAACGTCCGCTGCTTCGCGGATGCACGGCTCGCTGTTTGCCATGGCGACGCCCAGTCCCGCCATCTGCAGCATGGTCAGATCGTTTTCGCTGTCACCGATGGCGATGACGTTGGCCAGCGTGCAGCCAAGGTGATGCGCCAGCCATTCCAGTCCGCGTCCCTTGTGCACGCCCATGCGGTTGACCTCGACATTGCGCAGCTCTCCGCCGCACATGACGGACGGCGCAAGCTCGAAAATGCCGTATTTATCGAGCGCATCCGTCAGCGGCGCGATTGCATTCGGGTCATCGTGATAAAGAATCGCCTTGGTGAACGGGCGCGGCTCGTCTGCGAGCACAGCGCGCCACGCATTCTTGTCCCCCGACAAAGTGATAACCCTCGTCGGCCTCGTCCATCACGACCCGTCCGCGCCGCTGCAGATTCTCGAGAAAATGCCGAAAGGCATGTCCATAGTACAAATCCTGCGTAGTATACAGGCATGGGTCGGTGTCAATGGCAGTGCACTCGTTCAGGATGATGTCCACCATTTCTGTGCTCAGGCCGTCGAAAAACGCCGGTTCCCTGTCGTCCGGATGCTGCACTGCCGCGCCGTTTGCGGTGACGAGCCAGTCCGGTGCGGCTTCCAGCTGTTCGCTGAAGCGGCGCACCTCGCGCACGTTGCGTCCGGTGCACAGCACGATTTGCACGCCCGCCTGCTGCGCCATGCGTACCGCGCGGGCGTTCTCCGGCGTAATGCGGCTCTGCGCATCCAGCAGCGTTCCGTCTAAATCCAATGCCAGAATTTTGTATTGATTCGTCATATTCATACTCGTTTCCTGTTCTCATTCGCGCAGCATGGCACGCCGCGCACGATAATCGGGTAAATAGCGCTCCACCAGCGCCCAGAACTGCGGTCCATGGTTTTTATGTGCAATGTGCGCCAGTTCATGCACCACCACATAGTCGATAGCGGGTTCGGGATAGTCCATCAGCCGCCATGAGAAGCAAATACTGTTTTTGCCGCTGCACGAGCCGAACCGTGTTCTCGCTGAGGTGATCTTCAGTCCGGCCGGGTACAGGTTCATCAGTTTTGCGTAATACTGTACCTTGGGCGGCAGCTCTATTTTTCGCTCGGCGGATAAGCTCAGCCTGCTTGGCCTCATCCGGCTCCGGATGTGCCGCACGGCGGGACTGCTGATCGGCAAGTGCGCGAACTATCCAGTCCGTATGCTCCGCGACAAACCGTTCAATACGGTATTTTGCCAGCCGCAGCGGCGCACGAACGATTACACGGCCTTCGCGCGTCACCTGCACAGCAAGCGTCTTGCGTTTGAGCGAACCAGTTCGTACTCGATCATATTACTGTCCCTTGCGCTCTAGATTGCGGTTGTAGAAGAACACCGCGACCGAAATGCCGCAGATCAGCAGATAGCCGAGGACGCTCCAGCCGTCCGGCAGCTGGCCGAACAGGAAAAAGCCGAGGACAGCCGAGAAGATGACCTGCGTGTAGTCGAACACCGAAATCTCCTTGGCCGGTGCGTTGGCGTACGCGAGCGTTACGCCGAACTGTCCGAGCGCGGCTGACGCACCTGCGCCAATCAGACAGAAGAACTGTCCCCATGTCATTGGGTGGTAGTCCGTGATCATATACGGTACGCATACCAGCGTGGAGAACATCGAGAAGAAGAACACGATGCGGGCGCTCTTTTCGCCTTTCCGGCTGAGTGCGCGCACACAGGTGTAGGCCGCGCCTGCACCCATGCCACCCAGCAGACCGATAATTGCCGGGAAGGTTGCCGAGGAAAAACCCGGCTTGATAATCAGCATGCTGCTGCCGAATGCCGCAAGCACCGCCGCGTACTGGAATACGCTGGCCCGCTCCTTCAGCAGAATGAGCGAGAAGATGATAGCGAAGAACGGCGACATTTTATTAAGAATGTTTGCATCTGCCAATACGAGATGGTCAATCGCGTAGTAATTGCAGAAAAATGCCGAGTGTGCCGCAGGTTGCGCGTATGATGAGCAGCGGCAGGTTGCCCTTTTCCCACTTAAAACCAACCTTTTTCGCGGCACAGCACCACGGCGGCCACTGCCACCGCGACCAGATTGCGGAAAAATGTTTTCTGCGTGAACGGCAGATCACCCGCCAGACGCACGAATGCCGCCATCATCGCAAAACCGAATGCGGACATAATGATAAAACCGATTGCCTTACTTTTTTTAGAAAGCACTGAAGTCTTCCTCCTTTTTTTCGCTGTGAGTTTTCTGACTGCTTCTATTGTAACACACAAACTGTTTCGCGTGTCAGAGAAATCGTCTGTTTTTCGCGTTTTGAAATTTTTCAAAAAAAAATTTGAAAAAAGGTGTTGACATTTGGCGTCCACATGGATATAATAATTCTTGTCGCTGACAGTGAGGCGACTCGACAAGAGGAAAATGCGAGTGTGCTGGAACTGGTAGACAGGCACGTTTGAGGGGCGTGTCGATCGACGTACGGGTTCAAGTCCCGTCACTCGCACCACCTTCTTTCAACAACCAAATATGCGGATGTGGCGGAATGGCAGACGCGCTAGCTTCAGGTGCTAGTGTTCGTAAGGACGTGGGGTTCAAGTCCCCCCATCCGCACCAAGTTAAAGAGCTGAAATCTTTTGATTTCAGCTCTTTTTCTATTTTTGTGCTGTTTAGTTTTGTAATGTAATTTGTGAAAAACTGCTGTCTACCACGAGTGTCTACCAAAAATCGCGGCACTTCATTTTAGTGCTGATTTTAGTGCAGGTTCAGCACCTTTTTAACGAGTTTTTAGGATGACCGGATATCGTTTCAGAACATATGCTACCGCTCGGCAGCAAAAAAGCACAATTTCCATCACCAAAAAGAGCTGAAACCCAAAAGTTTCAGCTCTTTCCCACATTTTCAATTTTCCCTGCCTCCTCTACCTTCATGCGCGAATACCCAATCTGCATATTTAACGGTACGCTTGCGCGAATCGAGCAGTATACACCATTTGCGGTCTGCAGCAGCACGCGATCGCCCTTAGAGAGATTCGGCAGCCAGCCTGCGTCCTGCTGCGCTGTCTCGTTGTAAATGCCCAGATTGTATTTGCTGCCCGGTATCGTCACCGCAAACGCACTGACCGTCTCACCGTTTCCCAGAAAACTGTAAAACGGCTTGTACTTCACATCTTGCGTCAAATACACATTCCGGTAATAGCCGCTGATCGAATGCGAACCGACATCAGTCACCTCAGCCAGTGCCGTACTCGATACCGAAGCCGCTTGCTTCGGCACTGTCCACCGGGATACAGCGCCGAGAACTCCGGTACCGGCTCTACTGTGCCGTCGCTGTGCTGAATGGCAGCCGCACCGTTCACCGTCCACGCCTGACTGCCGTAAATGGCCTTCTCGCGTGCGGCTTCTGTGCCGGTATTCGCCGCACCGGCGCTCATCATCAGCGCAGAGACCGCCATGCAGCCTGCCAGCGCGGCGCTCAGTATTTTTCGAAATCTGTTCATCATTTAACCCTCCCTGTTTGCTCTCTAATCACTATCCATACCTTACCGGTTTTCATTTCAACATACCATCGGACTCACCTCAAAAAAAAAAGCAGTTATCTCAGCAGATAACCCATGCACATTGCATTTGTCATGGTCTATCTGTAAGATAACTGCTTTTCACCGAAATTGCAACCGGCTATTCCTGCTTAGTCGTTATTCGTTCCTGCTTTGCACGTTAAGGAGCAAAATATCGCAGATGAACCGGTCGTTCTGCTCGTAAAATCGAATCAGTCCCTGATTACGTTCCACCGCCTGCCGCATATTCTGAATGCCGAAGCCGTGGCGATACCGGATATTTTTCGTGGTACGCAGTGCCGGATTGTCCGACAGCACCGGATGTGCGATATCATTGGCAATCACAATCGAGCTGTATGCTCCCTGCGGCTGAATATGAATATCCACCACCTTGCGCTGACTGTCTTTTGCGGCACGAATCGCGTTGTCCAGCGCATTGCCGAGGATGATGGTAATATCCTCCGGCGAAATACCCGCCAGCGGGGTTGTGATAATAGCACTCAGCCGAACGCCTGCCCGTTCCGCGGCTGCGCTTTTTGCTGTTGATGATCGCATCCAGCACCTTGCTGCCCGAAAACATGATCAGCTTGTTGACAGTATTCTGCTGCTGCAGAAGCTGTCTTGTGTACTGCTCGATACCCTCGACATCCCGTTCTTCCGCCATGGATAAAATGCAGAGCAGATGATTTTTGAGGTCATGCCGCAGCGCACGAACCGTGTCATACATGTTCTCAATGTCCTTGGCGTTTTCCTGCAGGCATTCGTTCTGCAGCGCGAGCAGCGCCATTTCGGTCTGGATTTTGCTGACCTGCCCCAATCGAACAAACAGGAAATAAATCAGGATATTCAGCGCCAATACGATGCATACCGCATAAAAATACAATATTTTGAATATGCGGTTCCTGTATCGCCGCGTACATCATCAGCGTGATCGTAATAATGGATAATGTCGGAATCGCTGCCAGCGGGATAACATCCAGCCATTTGATCTTACCGTTTTCCTTCACCCGCAGGATAATCCGCGTGATGACAAAAAACAGCAGCTTGGTTATCAAAATCGAGATAATACGAACCGAATTAAACCGGCTGAGCAGCAGGGTAACATTATTTCCTGATAGTTTTGCAACAAGCAGTGCCGTAAAAGTTGCAATAACAGCCACAAGGCCCATTGTAAATGCAGAAACAAATATCTTCTGCAGAATTGACCCGCGCAGCAAAAATACAGCAAAACGCAATGTTAATCAGTATCTGCATCAAGCTTGCATAGCCTTCATACAGCTGCCCCCAGGAGAAAAAAGGATACACTGCCGAAGGACAGCACACCAAAGAGTGCCGTCCATATGTATTTCGCCGGACAGGTCATGCGGTAGCCGAAATACTGCACCAAGAAGCTCAAAATAAGGGTTATCTCTACGGCGTTAATCGCCATCTCAAACCAGAAATTCATGGGCGCAGACTCCTCATATACGCCATGAAGGCGGTCTGTGTTTCCTCAGCTTTGGCGCGGCTGACCGGCAGGACCGTCCCGTCCGTCAAGGTGACGCTTGTCCGGCTGCAGATTTGAACAAACCGGCAGTTCAGCAGATAGCCAACGTGGCAGCGCACGAAAAAAGTATTTGCTGAGTGCCGTTTCGATATCGCTCATGCGTGCCTTGAACCGCAGGGATTTCTCGTTGTAATGTACAACGATATAATGTCCCTGGCTCTCAAAATACGCAATCTCCGTGATTGGAATGCGGGTGCTGCTGCCGTTCATCGTAACCGTGTAGTGAATCTGACGGCTGTTGAGAAGCTGCAGCATTTTTTTCGGTTACTGCGGCAGCTCCTCCAGATGCGTTTTGCGGAGAAACCAGAACGGCTGAAACGCAAACGACTGATACACCAGATCTTCCATGCCGGACAGGAAAATGATAAGAGGCTTCGACGGCATGGCTGACAGCTCTTCCGCGACCGAAAAGCCGTCTTTTTTTCAGGCATATCAATGTCTAAAAACAGCACATCCGTCGGCCTGCGTGTAATCTCGCGCAAGGCTTCCACGCCCGTGTGCGCGGACACGATCTCCGGTGTGATTCCGTATTTTTTGAAAACAGTCAGCAGGCGTTTTTCAAAGACCTGCGTGAATGCGGTATCATCATCGCACAGTATAATGCGCATGAGTGCTCCTCCCTGTTGTGTTCTGAACTAACTATACCATAAAGCAGCACAGCAGACAATATTTCACAAAGCGTTCTGTCTCCTGCTGCCCTACTTCTATTATACCGCAAATTGATGGACGTCCGGCTGCAGAGCGGGAACGCAAAGTGACCAATCAGGAACGCGCTATTGATTTTCCCCTTGAAAACGGGTATCGTGCATAACATAACCCGATAGGAATCAGGTGAACGATCTATGACGGCACAGGACAAGGAGCTGTTTTCTCAATTATACGACAGGAATTACAAGCGGCTGCTGTATGCGGCCATCCGCATTGCACACAACCCGTTTACAGCAGAGGAGCTGACAAACGAGGCGTTTACCATCCTGCTGACGCATTTTGACCGGGTGCGCCAGCACCCGAATCTGCCCGGCTGGCTGCACACCGTGCTGACCAATCTCGCGCTTGATGAGTACAAACGGCAGAGCCGGTATGTGCAGGTGCCGCTGGACAGCGTTCAGAATCTTGGCTGCGAACCGGTGTCCCTTTCTATGCTCGACCTGCTGCCGAATGAATTATCCCGCACGGATAAGGAGATTCTATATCTGCGGTATCAGTTGAATCTGAACTGTGTGGACATTGCCGAATATCTGCATATCAGCCACGAGGCCAGCCGTGCGCGCTTAAGCCGCGCCAAACGGCATTACGCCCACCTGCTTGCGAAGGAACGGCTGATGTGAGTTTCCCATCCTGCCGAATCGTTCCGCTGTATGTATGCTGCGGGCAGCAGAACTGCACTATACAGGAAAAAGTCAGCCGTTTTTTGGCTGACTTTCCTTTATATAGTATCCTTTCTGCGCTTCTGCTCCTATTTCCGCGAGGATTTGACAAACCGCTCCAGCGTTTCCACCATCTCCGAGCCTTCCAGCGGCTTTGCAATATGCATATCCATGCCCGCAGCAAAGGCACGCTGACGGTCCTCTGCGAAAGCGTTTGCTGTCATGGCGATGATTGGAATGGTTCTCGCATCCGGACGCTTCATCGCACGAATACGCCGCGTCGCTTCCAGACCGTCCATCACCGGCATCATCACATCCATTAAAATCGCATCAATTTCTCCCGGCCTGGAATCGGCAAAAATGCGTACCGCCTCCTCGCCATTCACTGCCTTGATGATGAATGCTTCTTCCACATTGAGTACAAACTCAGCAATCTCCATATTCATCCTGTTATCTTCCGCAACCAGCACATGCAGTCCGGCAATAGAGCTGGTCTGCAGCAGGCGTTTCGGCTTGTTCCGCTTCTCCGGTGCATGGCAGATGCGGAACGGCAGCGACAGCGTAAACGTCGTGCCTACGCCTTGCCTGCTGACAAGGACAGCGTGCCGCCCATTTTCTCCGCCAGACTTTTTCGCAATCGGCATACCCAGACCGGTACCGCCGTATTCCGATCGAGCTGTATTCCGCTCCTGTGCAAACGGCTCAAATACATGCTTCTGAAACTCTTCGCTCATGCCGATACCGGTATCCGCACAGGTGAATTCAATCTGTGCAGTCTCCGGATCCGCACTCGGCTTTTCGCAGCATCCCAGCCTGATTTCGCCTCCCACGCGGTTGTACTTGACCGCATTGCTGATGATATTCATCAGCAGCCGCCGCAGGTGCAGCGGACTGCCGAGCAGGCAGCGGTGCTCAACCGGATAGCCATCCGTTATTATCGTAATACCCCGCTCCCGCGCCTGCTTATCCACCACTATGCCAACGCTGTCCAGCAGTTCCTTGAGGTCAAACTCGCGTTCCTCCAGCATGATCTCGCCGGATTCGAGTTTGCCCATGTCCAGCACCTCGTTTACCAGCTCGAGCAGCAGACCGGAGGCATCCCATATTTTCTTCCGGCACTCGGTCTGCTTGTCCGGATCGTCCTTGTAGTAATTCGCAATCTCAATCATACCGCGAATGCCGTTGATCGGCGTGCGGATATCGTGGCTCATGCGCTGCAGGAACTCGGTCTTAGCGCGGTTGGCCTGCTCGGCCTTTTCAGCGGATTCCATCAGCTGCTCACGGAATTCCCGCTCGCGCCGATCCCGCTCGGCCAGATATTCCCGCGCGGAACGTCTGCGGAACATCTGAATCGCGGTCAGCATGACCAGATAGATGATCAGCGCCGCCATCATATTTTTGACCATATCAGTCGCTACCATGCGGTCGGATACATAGGCGTAGATATAGTAGTCGCGGCTGCGGTCCAGACCGCCGAAATAGGTGCTGCCATCGCACTTGAAATGTCCGACCGCGGCGGACGAAAGATTCGACTTGATCTGCTGCAGAATACGGCTGTCCTCCACCTTGGTATCAACCAGCTTTTCATCGTTGGACGCGATAATGCGGTCGCCGTTTGCCACCACAATTACACCATCGTCCCTGGTGTTATAGCCCGCAAGCGAGCCCTGTATGGTCAGCGTATAATTGCGTGCATACTCCGCAGTGGTGTGATAGTATGCAACGATCACACCGGGCACATCTGTACGGCCGTACGCCGAAATATCCACATAGGAGCCGTCCGGCAGGTCAATCCGCGAAGCATAGGTCTTCTGCGGATACCTGACCACATTGAGCACTGTATCCCGCTCTATATACTTCTGCAGTGTCTGAAAATTCAGCAGATCACCGTTATACTCGCACTGCACACTTCCATCTGTGTCCAGCAGAATAATGCCGGTCAGCCGCTGTTCCTGCGCATAGGACCGAAGCCGTTCTTCATCTACAGCCGAGCCTTCATAGCCGATATTGCGGTTTACCTGCTGTGCGTTGTCCATGATACGCATCAGGCTTTTGGTAACAGCTGCAGCATTGTAGCGTGTATAGGTCGTGCACTGCTCCTTCACATAATCTATCGTATTGCCGAGCTGTTCCCGTGTCTGCGCGCTCTCCGCACGCATCGTGTTAAAGCCGACCACGATAACCAGCACGGCGCCGATTGCAGCCGCAATCCGTTCGTACCGGCGTGCGGCTTTGCCCCTTTTTAATCTGCAGCACAGTCCACCTCCAAATATTTATCCGGATCGGACAGATACCTGCCTATGATCGTTCGAGTCGTACCGTCTGCACGCATTTCCTCAAAAACCCGGGAAAAAGCTGTTCGCTCAGTCCGCGCGTATCGTTTTTTGCAAACGCCACACCGATTCCTGTCGTGAGAATGCTTTCGTCCAGAATACGGTAATCCGCATCATAATCTTTCATGTACTGCCGAATAGCGGTTTCGTGCGCCGCGATTGCATCCACATAGCCCTTTGCCGAGAGAGGTGTAGAGCAGTTCGCGATCCTCCAGACTGTATACTTCACGCACAAGCGGAATGCGGCTGTCCGTTCGCTCGAGGAAAATACTCTCCGGCTTGGTGGTGGACTGCACGGCAATGGTCTTGCCCTCCAGATCGCTCAGCCGGTAAATATCGCTGCTTCGGTTGACCGCAACCACCTGGCGGCTGATCATATACGGTTCAGTCCAGTTGTATTCGTTCTCGCGCCCATCAATGGAAAAACATCCCCAGATACAGTCAATATCACCATGTTCAACCAGTTTCTTCTTTTCTTCCCAGTCAATGCCGACGAAGGATACTGCATACCCCAGCCGTCCAAAGGATTCCTTAGCCAAATCCACATCCACGCCTGCCGGATTGCCGTTTTCATCGGTATAATTAAACGGCGGATAGTTGTCGCTGCCCACCTTGATCGTTATCGGTGTTTCCGTCCGGTGCTCCTGCATATCCTCGGCAGCCGTACATCCGCACAGCAGCACACCCGCCAGTGCTGCCGCAAATACCCGAAAATCCGTCTTTTTGAGTCTCATGGCTTCCCCTGCTTTACTTTTTATCCTTATTATACCATTTTAAATCTATGAATGCCAGAGAGAATATGACATTTTATCCCAGTATTTTTCGACAACTTTTTTCACTTTATGTCGATTTTTTCGTACCCAAATCCGCCAGCAGCACCTTCATCTGCCCGCCGCAAACCATACCTTCCTGCGCAGCAATGTCGTTGCTCATGTCGATGGTGACGCACTTGTGCTCGCCGGTGCCGATCAAGTAATACGCCTGCCGCATAACGGCGCTCTCACTGCAGCCGCCGCCGATGGTGCCCGCAGTAGCCGTATTGGCATCGACCACCATGTACGAGCCGGATTTTACCGGCGTGGAACCGCTGGTCTCGTACACGAGCATGAGCGTTTTTGGTATATCACCGCGTGCAGCGGTTTCCAGCAGCGGCAGGTCGATATCCTCTGCGGTGAGAATGCTGCTCTTGGAACGGCGGTCGGTCGTGCGGCGGCGTTCCGCGATCAGCTCTGCCACGATAGAAATCGCGATCTCCTTGACGGTCAGCGCACCAATGTCCAGACCGATGGGCGTATGAATGCGGTCGAGATCTGCCCGAGAGAAGCCTTCTTCCTCAAGCATGTTCAGCAGACCGACCGTGCGTCTTTTCGACCCGATCATGCCGAGATAGCGCGGCATGATGCCGCGCAGAAGCTCCCGCAGGCAGTCCGCGTCATAACGATGCCCGCGCGTGATAACGGCAACGTAATCGCTCTCTCGGATGCCGATTTTCTCGATTGCCGCTGGAAACAGATCGCATACAATCTGCTTTGCTTCCGGAAAGCGCGGATGGTTGGCAAAGGACGGCCGGTCGTCCGCCACGACCAGTTCAAAACCGAGATCGGCCGCATAGCGGCAAAGCGGCTGCGCGATCGTGCCGCCGCCGAGCAGAATCAGGCGTTCCTGCGGCATGAAATTGCGCGTATACTGTACGCCGTCCGCGTCGATGGTCAGCGCCGCCGGAAGTCCCTTGCGCGCATTTTCTGCGGCAGCCTGCAGCTGTTCCAGCAAAGTCATCGTGCCGCCGCTCCTTCCGCGTGATAATCGCCGCTTTTGCCGCCGGTCTTGTGCAGCAGCAGCGTCTCATCAATACGCATACCGCGGTCCACCGCCTTGCACATGTCGTAGATGGTCAGCGCGGCAACAGAGGCCGCCGTGAGTGCTTCCATCTCAATGCCGGTCTTGTGCGAGCAGCGCAGCGTGCTGACAACGCGCACCTGCGTCTCCGAGACAGCCTCAATGGCGATGTCCACGCTCTCGATCGGGATTGGATGACACATCGGGATCAGCTCTGCCGTCCGCTTGGCCGCCATATGCCCGCGATGCGCGCGCACGCGAACACATCGCCCTTTGGGCACTGTGCCGTCGAGGATCATGCGCAGCGTCTCCGGCTGCATGGTCAGCACGGACTGCGCCACAGCTTCGCGCTGCGTGACCGGCTTTGCGCCGATGTTGACCATGTGCGCTGCACCGTTTTCATCCAAATGGGTCAGTTTCATGTTGTTCCTCGCTCTCTTTTCATTTGCAGGTGACACACTAAGTGACACACCCAATGCCATTAAACGCCCTAAAATCTCCTATTAACTGGATTTTTAAGTGAAAACCTCATCTGTACTATATAGCGTTAAAAGTATATTATAATGACGAAAATGCCGCTCAAACGTAATGTTCAAGCGGCATAAAGTTTGGTCCGAGTGACAGGATTCGAACCTGCGGCATCCTGCTCCCAAAGCAGGCGCGCTACCAACTGCGCTACACCCGGATATGGTGCCGGTTGAACCGGTACGAGCGCCCCGTATTCCAAGGAACCGAGGCGCTTGATGGTGCCGGTTGGACTCGAACCGGTTTCCGCCAGGCGGTGGATTTCTTTCCCACTGTCTGCAATTCCATCACACCGGCAAATATCGCTAAATCGCACCGTGACCGGACTCGAACCGGTACGCCTGTCGCCAGAATCGGTGGATTTTGAGTCCACTACGTGCCCGGCAGCGGATCGCCACAAAAAGCGAACAGACCCAGCCGTTCATACCGGGTGACCTGACCGGTCTTTCCGAGCAGCTTTTTTCACGGTACTTGGGTGGCAAAGCCGGAAAGCGCAGGCCGAGCGAACACCCAGTCCAGCAGCTTTCGCCAAAGAACAGTAAAAACGGGATCCGCCGCACGCCAGCGGGATCAGCGATCGCCGGCACGCCTGCGACCGCGCCCAGCGGGACCGCACCGCGCAATTCTACCAGCGGAACCATGGAGATGAGCACAACCGCCAGCTCACGGCCTGCACCCATCAGCCAGTTGAATAACGATGAAAACACGATTTTTTCCTCCTGACAAGTGTTCTATGGTAAACAGCGAATACTTACACAGATATACTTGTTAATGATACCCTATTCCGCATACAAACGCAAGCGCTGCAATCGTAAAATCTGTGTAAAATAATTTGACGCACCCCTTTGCGAACGGTTATACTGAATATATAAAGGAGGGGGATCTCCATGCCGCGAGGACAAAAAGACGCTGCCTTTTACGACAGCGCAGCTCTGCTTGTGCTTTCTCTGCTGAGGAGGCGGACAAGACCGGTTTTCAGCTGCTGCATGAGGTGGAATGCCGCTCAGACTGCGCGTTTGCCATCCGCGAAAGCCGCCTGTATCCCCTGCTGCACGGACTTGAGGCACGCGGCGATGTCCGCTCCTGTGAACGGCAGACCGAGGACGGCACGCACCGTTTTTACCGGCTGACCCGTCAGGGCGTGAAAACGCTCACCTGCTGCCGGGAACAGTGGAAAACCTGCCGCAAGCCAATCGGAGGTGGCGCCTGTGTCACCAAATAAGCTGATTGTGCCGTACCTGCACCGCGTGTGCCGGCATCTTCTGTGGCCGCCTTACCGTGCCCGCGTTCGGCGGGAGCTGACCGACCATATTCTCAGCCGCGCGGAGGAGCTGCGCTGCCGCGGCAGTCTCACGCAGGAGCAGGCTGTGCGTCAGGTGCTGCGCGCACTCGGCGACCCGGATGTACTGGGAAAGGCTCTGCGGCAGGCACGTCTGCCGCTTGCACGGGTAGTGTACAATGTGATTTTTGCCACTGTGTGGATCGCGATTCTGCTCTGTGCGTTATATCTGACAATTCACCTGTTGTAAGCAGCACAAAAGCGTTCTGTATGAGATTTACAGAACGCTCAGTTTGTAGTAAACCAATTTTATCCTATCGCGCGGTAGCTGTGTTTCAATAGAATTTGCCATGCAAATTCCAAAAATCCGGGGACATGTGCCTCGCAGCGCGGCAAAGAAGCCGCGCAAGGATGGCGTTCGGTTTTTATACTTCTGGAGGGAGAAAGTTTCTGTATAGGAACTTTCGGACGACTTTGGAACGGCCCACGGTCCGTTCCTTGCTTGTCGGCGAAACTGCAGTTTCGCGACAGCCTCTTACAGAACGCTTTCTTTATTTTCTTTCGCTGTGCAGCAGCCACAGCTTGCCGAGAGTCTGCACCAGGCACGCCACAAGGATGACGCCGAACGCCATCGCGCCCGCCTCCTCGATGAACAGCGTACAGTATCGAGCACGGCACCAGCATAGGCACAAGCAGCGTGATGACCGGCGCTTTGAGCAATCGCGCGAGCAGCTCGGCCAGTGCGGCCGTTGCCAGCGTAGAGACAAAAAACGCGGTCACGCGGTTATCATACCACTGCATCGCCAGCAGGTATACACCCCAGTTTACCGCAGCACCCAGCATGATCGTGATCAGGCGGCTGCCGGAAATATGAAACAGCAGTCCGAAGCCGAGCGCACCGATCATCGCCATGACAATCTGCAGAAGGATTTCACCCGTCATACGGCACCGCCCCCCAGTCTGCATGAGCACAAGCGCGCAGCCTGCCGCGATGGCAAGCGCTCGCAAAACCGCTTCAAATGCACTGAGCAGTCCGGTGATGGTGTCGCCCACGAAAATATCGCGCATGGAGTTGACGAACGGAATGCCCGGAATCAGCAGCATGATGTTGCCGATAATGATATAATCCAGATTCTGTCCCATGCCGGTTTTTACCGTGAGAGCCGCTGCCGTGCACATCGCCGCCGAGCTGACCATGGTCAGCACCAGCGGCTGCAACGAAATCCGATCACCGAGCACGCCGATGACATACAGCAGCACGCTGCACAGCATGGCGGCTATGCCGTCTCTCCAGGTGCCGCCGAAGAACACAGCGAACGAGCCTGACGTGATCAGATACGCCAGCGGCAGCCGGCAGCGCAGCTTATCCGGTGCGGTGCGGATGGCTTCCAGATGTGCGTGTAATTCCTCCGGCGGGATAGGATTCACACATACCTTGCGCGACAGCTCGTTGACCGCCTCAATGCAGCGCATATCGGTTCCGCGCCGCAGGATGCGGCGTGTCTGCGTAATCACCTGATCGTCTGCCGTCCGTACCGTTACTGCCATGCTGGCCGTGATGGTCAGCACATCCGCTCGTACAAAACCGTAGGCGCGTGCCAGACGGCGCATGGTGTCCTCTACGCGAGCTGCCTCAGCACCCGAGGTCAGCAGCAGCTCTCCCGCATCCAGCACAGCGGAAAGTGTCTGCTCCGGTCGGTCCATCAAACCACGCTCCTCTCATTACAGCAGCGGCGCGAACAGACGCAGCACGCTTGCCATGATCGACCGAATCCACGGCACACGGCGCAGCCATTCGTCATCAATCCGGCGGCTGACATTGATGGTCTCCATAATGTCCTGCTTAACGGCGGCAACGACCGAGCTGTTGTAGAAGCAGGTCGCGCACTCAAAGTGCAGGAAGAACGAGCGGAAATCCATGTTGATCGTACCGACCACCGCCGTATCATCGTCGGACACGATGGTTTTCGCGTGCAGAAAGCCCGGTCGGTACTCATAAATCTTCACACCCGCTCGGTGCAGCTGCTGATAGTACGAACGTGTGATCATGTACACCAGCTTTTTTATCCGGGATGCCCGGCGTCAGGATGCGCACGTCCACGCCGGACTGCGCCGCAATGGTCAGCGCCGTAATCATCTCGTTATCCAGTACAAGATACGGGGTGGTGATATAGACGTACTTTCGCGCGTTATGGATGATCTGCAGGTAGGTAGATTCACCGATATTGATGTCGTCGAGCGGTGAATCCGCAAACGGCTGCACATAGCCGTCTGCCGGCAGCTTGGCGGTCGGCAGATAGTTTTCGAGCGGCGGCATGTCCTCGCCGGTGACATACTCCCCACATCTGCAGGAACAGGGCGGTCATATTGGCTGTTCCCTCACCCCGCAGCATGATGCCGGTGTCCTTCCAGTAGCCGAAGCGCACGTTTTTATGTTGATATACTCGTCCGCCAGATTGATACCGCCCATATAACCGACATCTCCGTCAATAATCGTCATCTTGCGATGGTTGCGGTAGTTGAATAGGTGTTCAGCGTCGGGATAAAGCGGTTAAAACGCACCGCATGAATGCCGAGGCTCATCAGATAGCGGTCGTAGTTTTTCGGCAGCGTGCAGATCGAACCAACGTCGTCGTACAGCACGCGCACATCCAGTCCGGCGGCCGCCTTCTCCCGCAGGATGTCCAGGATAGTATCCCACATGATGCCTTCTTCGATGATGAAATACTCCAGAAAGATGAACTTCTGTGCGCGGCGCAGCTCCTTGCACATGGAGTCGAACATTTCCTCACCAATACGGAAATATTTTGTCTCCGTGTTGGTCCACACCGGCATACCGTCCAGCGTCTCGATATAGCGGGCGCGTGCTGCATGACGCGGATGCCGCTCGATCAGCTCCTTTGTAGCAGGCGTGCGCATATAATCAGTGAAATCCGGCGGTTTCGGCTCGTACTGATGCTGGGTACGCGCCCGATTGAGCGGCGTATTGCCCCAGAACAGATAAAACAAGCCGCCGAACAGCGGCAGCAGCACAATAACCAGCATCCATGTGATCTTGTACATCGGGTTGTCGTACTTACGCACCAGCCAGATGACAATGATAACGCTCAGCACAGTCAGTGCCGGTGTCAGCCAGTGATATTCCGTACTTGCCCAGCTTACGCCGAACATAACGATTGCAAGCTGAATCAGCAGCAGGAATCCGCCGACAACGCGTCGGTCACCCAGCAGCTTGCCTACTCTTCTGCGCATCATAATCTCTCCCTTCCCTGCACAGCGCAGTCCTTCCATAGACTATAATCATATCGCACAAGGTATAAAAAGTCAACGCGTCTGCGTTGCTCTCCGGTTAAATATGTGCTACACTAAAAGTAACATTTTTGTAAACCACCGTTAATCATACAGGAGGATCATCCATGCCCCATATTTCCGTGCCCGCCGCCGAACTGAACACGCGGCTCGACCGTCTGCGCTGTGCTATGACCGAGAAGGACCCTGCGTGGTCCATGCTTCTGCTCGACAACACGCTCGACATGTACTACTTCACCGGCACCATGCAGGGATGGCGCACTTGTCGTGACACCCGATCAGGCTACGCTGTTCGTCCGCCGCTCGTTTGATGTTGCAAAGGACGAATCCGCCTTTGCAGACATCCGTCCGATGGGCAGCTTCCGCGGCATCAAGGAGGTCTATCCGGATATTCCGGATACCGTCTACGTTGCCGCAAAGATCATGACGCTGCAAAAAGCTCTCCATGCTGAACAAGCATCTGCCGTTTGCACCCAAGCCGATGGACGGCGTGCTCAGCGCGCTGCGCTCGGTCAAGAGCGCGTATGAGCTTGACTGCATGCGCGAATCCGGCAAACTGCACCGCTATGTCATCGAGGAACTTGCTCCGGCGTTCCTGCGCGAAGGCGTCAGCGAAGCACGCCTGTGCAGTGAGATCTGCACCGCCATCGTGGACCGCGGCGGCATGGGTATCTCGCGCTACAATCAGCCGGCAGCCGAGGACGTGCTCGGTATTGCCAGCTTCAGTGAAAACAGCCTGCGTCCCACCGCACTGGACAGCCCCTCCGGCTGTATCGGCACCTCGACCGCAATGAAGTCCATCGGCTCGTCCGAGCGCACGCTGCACGAAGGCGACACCGTCCTGCTGGACATTCCGTGCGGCTGGCGCGGCTACCATACCGATAAGAGTATTACGTTCTACTACGGCGAGCTGGACAAGCATCCGCAGAGCGGCGTGATCCGCGCGGCACGCGAGCAGTGCATTGCGCTGGAGAACGAAACTGCATCTCTCCTGCGCGCCGGTGCCGTTCCGGCTGAGATTTACGAGAAGATCCTCTCTCTCGTCGATCCTGCGTTCCGCGAAGGCTTTATGAACGGCTGCAAGTTCCTCGGCCACTCCATCGGTCTGACAATGGACGAAACACCGGTTCTCGCCAAAGGCTTCTCGGCTCCGCTCGAGTCCGGCATGACGCTTGCCGTTGAGCCGAAGATCGCGATTCCGGGGTCGGCCTCATCGGCTGCGAAAACACCTATGAGATCACCGCAGACGGTCCTGCGCAGTCGCTCACCGGCGCATGCGACACGCTGTTCGAGGTACTCAATCAGTAATCTATACAAAAACATCCGCTCTCTGTTTGTACAAAAGAGCGGATGTTCTCTTTTTCACTCCTCTTTTGCGTCCAGCATAGAATGGCGCAAAGGAGGTTTTTGCTTATGAATCAATCGACGACTCTCGCCGTCGTCGGCGGCGATGTGCGTCAGGCGTATTTAGCCGAGCTGCTGCACGAAGCAGGCCACACCGTGCGCACATTTGCACTCGAACGCCGGCCCGCCGCAGGCTGCACGGCTGTAAAGCGACCTGCAGGCGTGCCTTGACGATGCACGCGCGGTCATTCTGCCTATGCCGGTGCAGATGGGGGACGGCAGCCTGAACGCGCCGCTTGCCAATGCACAGCACACCATCGGCGATGTACTCGATGCCATTCCCGCCGGAACACTGACGCTGGCCGGTGCCGTGCCTTTTTCCGTACACGCCCGCGCGGTGCAGAACGGACTGACACTCATCGACTACTTATCCCGCGAGGAGCTGGCGATCCGCAACGCGGTACCTGCCGCATTTGCAAAAAGCACAGGCTGTCCGGTTACAGGCGGCAGGCTTCCTGCCGGAGATACTCCACGAGAGCCGCACAGAATTCGCGGTTGCTCGGCGGCTCCTTATCCTGTGCACGCGCTTCACCGAAATACCTGGCAAGCACGGCTTTATCACACTTATCCCATGCGCGGTGAACGGCGTAGCGCATGTTGCGCTCCACATTACCGCCTTCGCTGTTCAGCTGCTGCGCAACACTGTGATAAATGATCTTGGTGATGCTGGCACCGTTGGTCTACCGATACAGGCACACGGTCAGCAATGCACACTGATAGCCGATCGTGTGCTCGCGCATACCCAGCTCACGCAGGATCTGGGCCAGCCGCTGCTCCACCGTGTCTCCCCGACTGGTACAGGTGACCGCCAGCTTGATGCGCTCATACAGTGCATCCGCGCAGATTGGCTTACGCAGCAGCACGTTAATGTGCAGCAGGCTGCACTCCACATAGGTCTGACCGCCGATGAACGAGCTGAGCAAGATAATGCTCGTATCCCACATCTTATTCTGTCTCATCCATGACGCAACGGCAAAGCCGTCCGCATATGGCAGGTCGGTATCCAGCACGACCATATCCGGCGTTTTTGTCGAATCATTTCCCACGCCTTCGTGCCGTTCGACGTACAGCCGACAAGCTCCAGCTCATTGCTCGCCTGCATAAGCCGTTTTGTCTGTTTCAGCAGAGACTCGTCCGCACACGCCAGTAAAATACGCATTTTGCCTTGTTCGATCTTCATTTACTGCTTTCCCCCGGCTTTCTCTATCTTATGCCGATTTATGGATTACATCTTATTTTTACATATTCAGCGCGTCCGCGCAAGCGGATATCCCTGCTTTTTCCCGCATATTTATCGACAATTTTCGACAAGACCGCATTTTTCTGTCGAATGTCCAGTTTTCTCCCAACCGGACAGGTGCTCTGCGCTTCTCTGTGAAACCGCATAATCTCTCTACCAAAACCGCATTTTGATGCTTTTACACTTGCATAAACGGTAAAAATACGCTATACTATCGTTTGTGCCGTTCGGCACTTTGCTTCCGGATATGGAATGACAGTTCGAAACCATCCTGTCGTAAAACAAAACTAGGGACAACGAAACAGAAAAATTTTAAGGCAATACCGTATAATTGAACAAGAGTGATTTGCGAGTAAATTTTGCGTACTGACGAGGCACAGTTTTGCGGTAATACTTGATGTATTACCGTGAAACTGCAACAAAGTCAGGACACAAAATTTCCACAAAGCACCGCAGTCTTAATTGTGCGGTGTTGCCTTAGGGTTTCCAATCAACGTTGTTGTGTGCATTATTTGGAGGTGAACGAAATATGGTAAAAGAAAACATGAGCAAGGTTCAAAAACTGACCGTTTCTGCTATGGTGATGGCACTTTACGTTGTTGTGCTGTACTTTACGCAGAGCTTCTCTTTCGGTGCGTACCAGATCCGCATTGCAGGCTCTGTATGCGCTCGCTTACCTGTTTCCGTTCCTGGTTTTGCCGCTTGGTTTCGCTAATTTCATTGCCAACTTTCTGTTCGGCGGACTCGGTCTGCTGGACTGGTTCGGAGGCTGCTTCGTCGGTATCATCGTTACCGCGATCATCGTGCTTATCCGCCGCAAGGGCTGGAGCCGCTGGCTGATGATCCTCCCGATCATCCTTGTGCCCGGTCTCGGCGTACCGAGCTATCTGAGCTATCTGCTGCACGTTCCGTATTCTGTACTCGCCACCAGCCTGTGCATCGGTCAGTCCGTACCTGCGGTCTGCGGTGTCGTTCTGGTGAACGTATTGCAGCGTGCACTGTATCCCAAGGCAACTAAGGCCTAATTAAATGTAAGGAGAATGCAACCATGACCGGAAGAAATAAAGAAGAACTGAACGGCGTCACTCTGCTGGGCAGCCAGAAGAACAAGTATCCTTCGGACTACGCGCCCGAAATGCTGGAGACTTTCCCGAACAAGCATCCGGACAATGACTATTTTGTCAAGTTCAACTGCCCGGAGTTCACCAGCCTGTGCCCGATGACCGGCCAGCCGGACTTTGCTACTATCTATATCTCCTATGTGCCCGGCGAGCGCATGGTAGAGAGCAAGTCGCTCAAGCTGTATCTGTTCAGCTTCCGCAACCACGGCGACTTCCATGAGGACTGCGTAAACATCATTATGAAGGACCTCATCCGCCTGATGGAACCGAAGTACATTGAGGTCTGGGGCAAATTTACGCCGCGCGGCGGCATCTCGATCGACCCGTACTGCAACTACGGCAAGCCCGGCACCCGCTGGGAGGAGGTTGCATTCGAGCGTCTCACCCACCATGATCTGTACCCGGAGAAGGTGGACAACCGATGAGCGAAAAGGCAATGGTCCTGTGCAGCGGCGGCGTGGACAGCACGACCTGTCTTGCGCTTGCCATCGAGAAGCACGGCAAGGAGAATGTGTGTGCGCTGTCCATTTACTACGGTCAGAAGCACGTTAAGGAGATCCAGGCTGCGAAGGCGGTTCTCGAATACTACGGCATCGAGGGCACGTCTCTCGACCTGACGCCGGTGTTCGCGTACAGCGACTGCTCGCTGCTTTCCCCACTCGACCGAGGACATCCCCGAGGAATCCTACGCCGAGCAACTGGCGCAGCGCGGCGGCAAGCCGGTTACGACGTATGTGCCGTTCCGCAACGGTCTGTTCCTGTCGGCAGCGGCAAGCGTTGCGCTGTCCAAGAACTGCAGCGTGATTTACTACGGTGCACATCACGACGATGCCGCCGGCAATGCCTATCCCGACTGCAGCGAGGAATTCGTAAATGCGATGAACCACTCCATCGTACTCGGCTCGGGCGGTGATGTCCGCATCGAGGCTCCGTTCGTGCGTTGGAACAAGGCGCAGATCGTTGCCGAAGGTCTGCGGCTGCAGGTTCCCTATCAGCTGACGTGGAGCTGCTACGAGGGCGGCGACAAGCCGTGCGGCAAGTGCGGCACCTGTCTGGACCGCATCCGCGCGTTTGAGGCGAACGGTGTGACTGACCCCTGCAATGAAGTAAAACAAAAGACTGCTGTTTCATCGGAGACAGCAGTCTTTTTCTGTCCATCTTGACTTTTTCCTATAAGAATGCTATGATTATAGCCGTTAACCTTATTTTGAGGAGTCCATGCTATGATTTATCTCGATTATGCCGCCCATGCACCCGCCGATCCGGCAGTGCTCGAGCGATTCTGCGATATGGAACGTCGCTTCCCGGCCAACCCGAACTCGGTACACGCGGCTGGCAAAGCCGCCCGCAAGGAAATGGCGCGTGTCACCGAGCAGATTGCAGCGCTGACCGGCGCGTCCCCTGCCGAGGTCATCTTTACCTCGGGTGCGACCGAGGCGAACAACCTCGCCATCAAGGGCATCGCACAGGCGTCACGGCATATCGGCAAGCATATCATCTCCACACCGCTCGAGCATTCCTCGGTAAGCGGCAGCCTGACCGCCCTGCAGGAGCGCGGCTGGGAGATCGACCTGCTCTCCATCGGTCGGGACGGCACGGTGGACCCGGAGGAAGTGCGCGAGCTTCTGCGTCCGGATACCGTTCTCGTTGCCATCTGCGCGGTGGACAGCGAGCTTGGCACCATTCAGCCGGTAAACGAAATCGCAGCGCTGCTGGCTGACCATCCGAACTGCCGTCTGCACGTTGACGCGACACAGGCCATCGGGCGCATCCCGGTGAACTTCGCCGGTATCGACACACTGAGCTTTGCGCCGCACAAGTTTGGCGGCATCTGCGGCAGCGGCGTGCTGCTCAAGCGCAGCCGGATGCCGCTCGAGCCGCAGATGAACGGCGGTGCCAGCACGACGCTATACCGCAGCGGCACGCCCGCACTCGGTCTGGCGGCTTCATCTGCGCTGGCACTGCAGTTGGCGTGCGATGAGCGCGAAAAACCGCTGTGCGGCCGTTCAGCGCCACAGCGAACGGCTTCGGAAGGCACTTGCGGCGTATCCCGCGGTGCATATCAACAGTCCGGAGCACGCCGTGCCGCATATCCTCAATCTGAGCGTCAAGAATGTGAAAGGCACCGTATTTCAGCGCGCGCTGTCCGAAAAAGGCGTGTGCGTATCGGTCAAATCCGCCTGCTCGGCGGACGGACTTCCTCCCGGGCGGTGTTCGCCGTCAGCCGTGATCGCAAAAATGCACTGTCCTCATGGCGCATCAGCCTGAGCCACCTTACCACGGACGCGGAAATCGACGCATTTCTGTCCGTTTTCGACGCGTGCTATCACGAGTTAGTCAAGTAATACAGGGAGCATCATTATGAAACGAGATTTACAGCCGCACGAGCTGATCGAGCGCAGTATCATCAAAAAATTCCGCAAGACCATCTGGAACCCGTTCACGCTGGCCGTCCGGCAGTATCAGCTCATCCAGCCGGGCGACAGGATCGCCGTGTGCATCTCCGGCGGCAAGGATTCCATGCTGATGGCCCTGATGCAGCTGCTCCAGCGGTACAATGAGGTGCCGTTCGAGGTAGTTTTCCTCGTTATGGACCCCGGCTACAACGAGATCAACCGCAATAAAATTGAGAGCAACGCCGCACTGCTGCATATCCCGATCACCGTGTTCGAGACCGATGTTTTCGCGGTTGCCAACAACAGCGAGAAAAAACCCTTGCTACCTGTGTGCGCGCATGCGCCGCGGCTATCTGTACAGCAAGGCGCAGGAGCTTGGCTGCAGCAAGATCGCGCTCGGCCACCACTTCAACGATGTCATCGAAACGACCGTGATGAGTATGTTCTACGGCTCGCAGATGCAGGCCATGCTGCCCAAGCTGCACAGCACCAACTTTGCAGGCATGGAGCTGATTCGTCCGCTGTACTGCATTCACGAGGAGGATATCCTCGCGTGGAAGCAGTATAACGACCTTGAATTTATCCAGTGCGCGTGCCGCTTCACCGAAAACTGCACGATGTGCGACAACGGCGGCGGCGGTTCCAAGCGGCAGGAGGTCAAGATACTCCTGCGCCGTCTGCGCCGCGACAACCCGAATATCGAGCGCAGCATTTTCAACAGTATCCACGCGGTAAATCTGGACATGATGCCCGGTTACAAGTCCGGCGGCGTGCTCCACTCGTTCCTCGATGATTACGACGAACGCGGAAAGAAAAGCGAATAGTGTTCAGCCGTCCGTGCGCTGCACGGACGGTTTTTCTCTGCCCAAAAGGTCGAAATACAGCGGTTCGGACACGCCGTGCAGATATACAGTCAAGCCCTCCCCTGTTGCGGTGATATGATCGAGCAGTGCGCTGTAAACCGTTTCACTGTACAGCTTTTTTCGTAAAATTGTACAGAATTGCTGTCTTTCGGTGCGTGTGAGATCAGGTATCGTGCGCAAGGTCTGCCGCAATACCATCTCCATGTCGATTGGTAAATCCTGTACAATTTGCTTCATGCAGCCCAGCAAAATCCGATTCCCAACCGCCGGAGCCGCACACGCTGCCACGCCGTGCTGCACCCGTTTCCCGCACACCCATCGCAGACCGCCGTCCGCCTGTGCGCCCCCTGCGCGGCACAAAACCGACTGCCGCACCGTCCGCAGACCACTTTTCCGGAGCACCAGTACCGCGCGGAGGATCGGCTGCCGGCTTTGCGGTTTGCCTGCCGGCGGTCGAGTTCCCGCCGGACAGCCTCGAACATCGAGCGCGGCACAATCGCCTCGTGATGATCCCGCAGATACACCTGCGGGGACTGCCCCTCATTTTTCACCTTGCGATGATCGAGAAAAATCCGGCGTGCAGCTTTTTGCGCTGCAGAAGATCGCCGCAGTATTTCTCGCCCCGGAGCAGCCGCAGCACCATCGTAGACGACCACGATTTCCCTTTTCCGCTTGGCGGCGGGATGCCCTCGGCGGTCAGCTCTCGTGCGATGATGTAAGTGCCTTTGCCGTCCATCAAGAAACGGCGGTACACCTCGCGGACGACTGCCGCCTGCTCGGGATTCACTGTCAATTCCCCCACCCCGCAGGGAAAACCCGTAGATATTATCGCATCCGAACACCACACCGCGCTCCATCGAGCGCTGCTGCCCCCACTTGACGCGCTCAGAGATTTTGCGGCTCTCCTCCTGCGCTACGCTTGCCATTATGGTAAGCCGGAATTCACCGTCATTCTGGCGGGTGTCGATCTGATCTCCAATGAATACAATACCGACTCCCTGACGGCGCAGCAGCCTCGTGTACGCGAGCGTGTCAACCGTATTTCGGGCAAAGCGTGAGACCTCTTTGGTTAAAATCAGGTCAATTTTTCTTCTGCTGCCGCTGCCAGCATGCGCCGAAAGGCAGGCCGGTCGGACGAGGTGCCGGACAGACCCTCGTCCGCATAAACCTCCACAAGCTCCCAGTCCGGCTGGCGGCTGATGTACTCCGAAAAAATATTGCCGCTGATTCTCCAGCGAGTTTCTCTGGTCCTCCTGCGAGGTGGAAACGCGGCAATAGGCGGCCACGCGCAGCATGTCAGCGGCCTGCGCACAGCAGCTCGAGCACCAGCTCCAGCCGCGCGGACGGCAGCACGCCTTCCGCGTGCAAAGCGCGGAGCAGACCCTCGATCATGCCGCGCGAAACAGCAGCCTGCTCCTGTTCGGTCAATTTCATGGCTATCCCTCCTTCGCTTGCAGTCTATGCGAAGGCAAACCCGTTTATGCGCCAAACCGCTAACGCCTTCCCTACCTGCGAGGGAGCACTTCAGCTCGCGATGGAGCAAACTGCGTTCACGCTGCAAAATGCACGCTGTCTGGTGATTGGTGCCGGACGGATCGGCATGCTTCTTGCACGCAAATTGTACGCTCTCGATGCACAGGTTACAGTCTCCGCACGCTGTACGCGTGATTTCGCACGCATCGCCGCCGCAGGACTGCACGCACTGGATACACGCAGGCTCGCCGGTCACCTTGCCGGTTTTGACCTGATTTTCAACACCGTACCCGCTCCGATCCTGACAACCGAGGTACTATCCGACATGAAACCGCCCTGCTTCATCATTGATCTTGCATCTCTGCCGGGCGGTGTTGCCGCCGATACCCTACTTCCGGATGGCTGCCGCGTGCTGCACGCACTCTCTCTCCCGGGCAAGGTAGCACCGCTCAGCGCTGCACGCGCGGTATTCGATACCGTGGACACCATTCTGCACGAGGAGGGCATCTTATGAGCAAACTCCGCATTGGCTTTGTACTGACCGGTTCGTTCTGTACCTTTGCCAAGGTCATGCCGGTTATACAAGCACTCATCGAGCGCGGCGACACGGTCACGCCGATTCTGTCCGACAGCGCCGGTACACTCGACACTCGCTTTGGCACAGCCGCGCACTGGCGCGAGGAGCTGACCGCACTCACCGGCATCTCCCCTATCGACAGCATTGTTTCCGCCGAGCCGATTGGACCGAAGGCGCTGTTTGATATACTGATCGTTGCTCCATGCACGGGCAATACGCTCGCCAGACTGGCGCACGGTCTGACGGACACCCCTGCGACCATGGCGGTCAAAAGCCATCTGCGCGGAGAACGTCCAGTCGTGCTGGCGGTCTCCACCAACGACGGTCTGTCCGGCAGCGCCGCCAATCTCGGCACGCTGCTAAATCGCCGGCATTACTATTTCGTGCCGCTCCGGCAGGATGCACCGCACAGCAAGCCGCGCTCGCTTGTCGCAGATATGACGCTGATTCCCGCTGCCATTGACGCAGCCATGAACGGCAGACAGCTTCAGCCCATCCTGCTTGCACCCAGCGTATAAAAAATCCCGCAAAGCTGACACTGAATCGTGACAAGTAATTATTGTGCCGCAAAGAACGGTGTGACCGTGAAAGTCGCGCCGTTTTTTCTATGATCCCGGCTCTGCCGATACGGAGACTGCCACCTCGTCCATGAAATTGAATAAGTTTGCTTTTGATAAACAGCAAAAAATCAACCGCCCCTTCCTTTCGGAAATGGGCGGTTGTCTTTGCGTTTGTGGTCCTTGAACATCTGAATCCATCGGCTATCCGTAATACGGCTGCATTCGTTCCTTATCACGGTTAACCCAGCGCAGGACTTTTCTTATGATTCTTTGCCTTCCGGCTCCTTGCCGGTGGCAAATGTGATCGCACGGCTGCAGTTGGTAATCTGCACATTGTGCAATGCACCGCCGAACTCGCCGTCCAGCGTCCACGTTACCTCGTCATCGGACGAAAAACTGATTTTTGACGTGCGGAAGTACGCGAAGCGGTTCGATTCGATATTGTGCGTCAGCAGGTCATTCGCCAGCCACTGCAGCTCCATCGGATTTTCGACCGGGTAAATGAGCAGCACCTCGTACAGTCCGTCATCCAGCGCCACGCCATCCGGCCGGATGGTTTTAAAGCCGCCGACCGACACCGTGTTTGTCACCATACCGTAGATGAAATCGTCCTCCATCTGCGTTTCCGCGCTGTTCACGCGGATGTGGTAGGTTTTGATGTTAGTCAGCGCCTTAATGCCCTCGATGATATACGCAGCACGCCCGAAAATGTTCTTGGTCTGCTGCGGTGTCTCATAGGAGACCTCAGTAAACGCACCGAACGCCGCAATATAGTTAAAATAGCGATCGTTGAAGCGGCCAATATCCAGCGCCTGCAGCGCGTATCGCCTGCCGCAATAACCGCCGCCTCAGCGGGCACCTTGGAAATGCCCAGACTGAACGCGAAGTCGTTTGTCGTACCGGCAGGCACATAACCGAGAACCGGACGGGTCTCCGCCTGCATAAGACCGGTAATCACCTCGTTCAGCGTACCGTCACCGCCTGCACACACAATGCGGTCGAACTCGCCCGCACGCTCCCGTGCAACACGCGTTGCATCCTGCGCACCCTGCGTGATATAAATCGTCACATCATATCCTGCCTGCTGAAATGCGGTTACGCAGCCGATGATCTTTCCGCTCATTGCACCGCGTCCCGCATGCGGATTGAGTATCCACAGCATTCTCTTCATGTTTCATCACCTTCCGGTTTTGTTCATAAATAAAATGTAGTATCGACACAGCCGAGCCGCATCGCTATTCTCAATCCATCAATCATTCACTCTTTTATCCCCGCGTATACGGTCTTCTATTATATACTAACTATATTATTATATATCTCAGGAGAGCAAATTGCAAACAGCATTTGCGTAAGCCACCGGATCATCCACCGGCATACCCTCGATAAGCAGCGCCTGCGTGTACAGGATATCCGCATAGGTGCTTACCTTATCCGAGCCTTCTGCCTGCAGCGCACACAGCTTCTTAAAGATCGGGTGCTCGGCATTCAGCTCCAGAACGCGCTCTGCGTGTACACTCTGACCGCCGTTGACAGCAGCCTGCTGGTTGAGCACCTTCTCCATCTCGAGCGTTACCGGGCCTTCGGCACGCAGGCAGCACGGATGGCTCTTGAGGCGGCTGGTCAGCTCGACCTTCTTAACCTTGCCCTCAAGCGCCTTGCCGAGCGCTTCGAGGACATCCTTATTGTCCTCACTCAGCTTTTTGATCTCTTCCTTCTCGTCCTCGCTGTCCAGACCGAGGTCTGCATCCGCGATGGACTTGAATTCCTTATCGTTGTACTTAGCGAGCATCTTGACGCAGAACTCATCAATGCTGTCATCCATACACAGCACCTCGTAGCCCTTGTCGGACAGCGTTTCCATAACCGGCAGCAGCTTGATCTTGTCGATGGTCTCGCCGCAAGCATAGTAGATATACTTCTGGTCTTCCTTCATGCGGGAAGCATACTCCGCGAGCGATACCAGCTTGTCCTCCGTAGAGGAATGGTACATCAGCAGATCCTGCAGCAGCTCCTTGTGCGCGCCGTACTCAACATAAGCACCGTACTTGATCTGACGGCCGAACGCTGCCCAGAACTTCTCATAATCCTCGCGCTTATCCTTCTGCATCTTGAGCAGCTCGCTCTTGATCTTCTTCTCAAGGCTCTGCGCAATGGCCTTCAAATGGCGGTCATGCTGCAGCATCTCACGGGAGATGTTGAGCGACAGATCTGCCGTATCGACCATGCCGTGTACAAAGCTGAAATGATCGGGCAGCAGGTCGGCGCATTTGTCCATGATGAGTACGCCGTTGGAGTACAGCTGCAGACCCTTCTCATAATCCTTGGTGTAGTAGTCCATCGGCGCGTGAGACGGGATGAACAGCATTGCCGTGTACGTTACCGCGCCTTCCACACTGGAATGGATGTGGCACAGCGGCGGCTGATAATCGTAGAACTTCTGCGTATAGAAGCTGTTGTAATCCTCGTCCTTCAGCTCCTTCTTGGACTTCTTCCAGATCGGAACCATGGAATTGAGGGTCTCATTCTCGGTGTACTCCTCCCACTCCGGCTTGTAGTCGTCACCTGCATCCGCCGGCTTTTTCCTTCATGCGGGAGCGCGTCATATCCATCTTGATCGGGTAGCGAATATAATCGGAATACTTCTTTACCAGACCCTGAATGCGGTACGGCTCGAGAAATTCATCATAATTCTCGTTCTCCGTATTGTCCTTGATGGTCAGCACGATCTTCGTGCCGTTTTCTGCCTTTTTCGCACGGTGCAACCGTGTAGCCGGCCGCACCGTCGGACTCCCAGCGGTTGGCCTCGTCGCTGCCTGCCGCACGGGATACGACCTCAACATGCTTTGCGACCATAAATGCCGCATAGAAGCCAACGCCGAACTGACCGATGATGTCGATGTCGTCCTGCTTTTCGTTTTCGTTCTTGAACGCCAGCGAACCGGAATGCGCGATCGTACCGAGGTTGTTCTCCATTTCCTCGGCAGTCATGCCGCAGCCGTGGTCCTCGATGATAAAGCGGCGGTTTGCCTTGTCGAGCGTCAGCTCGATCGGCAGGCTGTCGCGGGTGATGCCGGTCTTGCCTTCCTTCATTGCATTATAGTAGAGCTTATCCGTTGCGTCGGATGCGTTGGAGATCAGCTCACGCAGAAAGATTTCCTTGTGCGTATAAATGGAGTTGATCATCAAATCGAGCAGGCGCTTGGATTCTGCCTTAAACTGCTTGGTTGCCATGATTACATACACCTCTGTGTTTGTTGTTTGGTATTAGCACTCTCAATCACCGAGTGCCAACATTGATATAATAATCCCAAAGTCAGAAAAAAAAATCAAGAGGGCTTTACAAAATTCATGGTTTATTCAAAAACGGTCATCAAGCTGCTCAAACGTCCGTCTTTTCTCTGCACCGGTTGACCGGGGCACACGAGTTGCGTTAGCAATATGCCCTGTCCGGGCGGCAGGTTTTCCGCTGAACCTGAGCGAGGGAGTTGCGCTCCGCAGAGCGTGAAACTCTCACCGCTCACAAGCGGCGAAAAAAAACTGCACTTTGACACATCGCAGTCAGTATGTTATACTTTATAAAACATAAAACGACAAAAAAGTTAGAACAACTGAAATGGTGGAGTGATAGCATGGTACATCTTGGCAACGATTGGGACTGCCGGTGAGTTTGAGCAGGATTATTACAAGCGCATTCGCTACTGGCTGAAAAAAAGGAATACGCCGAGCAGACCATCTATCCGGCGGCAGATAACATCTTTAACGCTCTGCGGTACGCCGTATTCAAGGTCAAGGCCGTCATTCTCGGACAGGACCCGTATCACGGCCCCGGCCAGGCGCGCGGACTTTGCTTCTCGGTTCAGCCGGGTGTTCAGCCGCCTCGAGCCTGCAGAACATCTTCAAGGAGCTGCAGAGTGATCTCGGCATTGTACCTCCCAAGGACGGCACGCTCACCAAGTGGGCGGAGCGCGGTGTGCTCATGCTGAACACGACTCTGACCGTACGCCGCGGGCAGGCGAACAGCCATAAAAACCTCGGCTGGACGACCTTCACCGACCATATAATCGAAAAGCTGAACGAGCATGAGCAGCCGATCGTCTTTCTGCTCTGGGGCGGCAATGCCCGCAGCAAAAAGAAACTCATCACCGCACCGCAGCACCTTGTGCTCGAAAGCGTGCATCCCTCTCCTCTGTCGGCGTACAATGGCTTTTTCGGCTGCAAGCACTTCTCCAAATGCAATGCGTTTCTCGAAGCGCACGGCATCGACCCCATCGACTGGGATCTCAATCATTAAATCGTGAGCTTCCGCACCATTTTCCGGGTGCGGAAGTTTTTTTGACTTTTTTCAAAATTCCTATTGACAAACAGGAGTTTCGGTTGTATATTTAATTCATACAAAACACATATGATTAAAGTGAATTAAGGAGAGTGATCTCAATGATGATCCGGCGAATGTGTCGATGTTGCATCGACTGAGTTTTCCCATCATTCCTTATTAACATCACATTCTAATTTTTCTTAATTTTGAAAGGCGGTTTATCCCATGTCTGATATTAAAAAGAGCTTCTCCGACCTGATCGGCAACACCCCGCTGTATGCGGCTGAAAAGTTTGCAGCTAAGGCTGGCGCTAACGCACAGGTTCTCGCAAAGCTGGAGTACTTTAATCCGGCCGGTTCCGTTAAGGATCGTATCGCAAACGCCATGATCAACGAGGCCGAGAAGTCCGGCGCGCTCAAGCCGGGCGCAACCATTATCGAACCGACCTCCGGCAACACCGGTATCGGTCTGGCAGCAGTTGCAGCCTCTCGCGGCTACCGCATCATCCTCACCATGCCGGAAACCATGAGCGTTGAACGCCGCAACATGCTGAAGGCATACGGCGCTGAGCTGGTTCTGACCGAAGGCACGAAGGGCATGTCCGGTGCGATTGCAAAGGCAAACGAGTTGGCTAAGGAGACCCCGAACAGCTTCATCCCCGGCCAGTTCGTGAACCCGGCAAACCCGGCTGCACACTACGCAACCACCGGTCCCGAGATCTGGGAGCAGTCCGGTCACAAGGGTTGACATCTTCGTTGCAGGCGTAGGCACCGGCGGCACCGTAACCGGCACCGGCAAGTACCTGAAGGATCAGGACCCGAATGTCAAGGTAGTAGCTGTTGAGCCGGATACCTCCCCGGTACTGTCCACCGGCAAGGGGCGGCCCGCATAAGATTCAGGGTATCGGAGCAGGATTCGTTCCGGATGTACTCGATACCAAGGTTTACGACGAAGTTATTCGTGTAGCAAACGAGGACGCATTTGAAACCTCTCGCCAGTTTGCTCACAGTGAGGGTCTGTTCGTAGGTATTTCCTCCGGTGCTGCTCTGTGGGCTGCTGTTGAGCTGTCAAGCGTCCGGAGAACGCCGGCAAGGTTATCGTAGCTCTGCTGCCTGATACCGGCGACCGTTACCTGTCCACCCCGCTGGTTTCTGAGTAATTTTAAAGGCAACACCGCACAATTAAAGCGGCGGTGCTTTGCGGGAATTTTGTGTCCTGACTTTGTTGCAGTTTCACGGTAATACATCAAGAATATTACCGTGAAACTGTGCCTCGTCAGTACGCAAAATTTACTCGCAAATCACTCTTGTTCAATTATGCGGTATTGCCTTAATTCTCAAATCCTGCAATTCTCTCCAAAAATCCATTCATCTCCAAATGTATAAAAAAGACACCTCTGCATAGCGGAGGTGTCTTTTTATGGAAAAATGAACGTAACGTTTCTCCAGTTTCCGCCCACGGATTTAACAACGAAAAACCACCCTGCGAAAGCAGGGTGGTTTCGTTATATCCTGGAATAATAAATTGCAGTAACCGTGCCGTCCTCGATGGAGGGATAGCAATGCCGGTAGGTACTGCCGGTGCTTGTCGGCGCATTCAGCTGATGGTACGGCTGACTGACATCGATAGCTACGCAATCGGCGGCCGCCGGAATGCTCACTGTACCCTCACCGTCTGCGAAGGTGAACACGCCGTTCGTGTACGTTACCGTGCGGTCGATCGCGCGTTTGCCGCTCAGCGAAACGTAGGTAACGCCGCCGACTCGTCGGAAATCCGTATACCCCATCAGACCGGTATACGTCACCGAAGGATCATAGTTCTCGATCACAACATCGCAGTAATTCTGCGTGCCGATACACAGATTGACCAGATCGCCGCGGCTCTGATACACAGCGCCGCTGCCCTGCACGGTCAAATGCGTTGCCCGATAGAGCATCACCGCCATCTCCGCACGCGTTACCTTGGAAAGCGGATTGATCTTTCCTTTCGAGCCGCCGATCACCTTAGCACCGACCAGTGCACTGACGGAAGGCTTCGCGTAATTGGAAATCCTGCTCGCATCCGAGAAGCTGCTCACCGAACCGGTGCCCAGTTTGAGCGCCGTGCGGTCAATCGTGCGTTTGAGGAACACCATTGCGTCCTGACGGGTCATGCTCTGCTGCGGCTGAAACTCACCGGTCGCGGTGCCCGCCGCTATGCCGAAGGCTTTCGCCGCGATAACCGCCTTGCTGTAATAGGCGCTGCTCGGCACATCGACAAACGAGCCGTTCGAATTGACCTGACCGTTGTCGAGCGCTTCACTCATGCCATAGGCGCGGTCGAGCATAACGATGAAGTCCGCTCGGGTAATGGCGTTGCCCGGATAAAACAGATGGGTTCCGCCGCCCTTGATCACGCCTGCAACGGCAAGCGTATCAACCTCGCTGGAAGCCCACGCGTACTCTCCTGCTGTATCATAAAAAGTAAACCGAGTGTTCAGGAAGATACGCATACGTCTCCACGGTGTTCGCGCTCAGTGCATAGGCTGCCGTGATCGCGCTTACGACCACCGCAACCGCCAGCACCGCAACGGTCACCAGCTTTCGCGTTCTTTTCATAATATTCTCCTTTGCTCAGTGGTTATGATAGATAGGGTGTATTCCCCACCTATGTAAACTTGCTTCAAAAATTATAGCACACCGTTCCCCACTTGACAAGTTAAAATATGACTAAATTTGTTGTAACCATTCTGTAATTTTAACCTTTTTATACAAAGAAAAGCGCGGTTTTCCAGCAAACCGCGCTTTCAAAGTTCATTTTTCGTCTATCACTGCTGTTCTGCGCGGTACCATCGCCAGCTCAGCACAGTCGAGATAATCGTTGCCGCCGCCATTGGCGCAAGCACCAGCACAAACTTTGCAATTTCGTTCGGAACGAACGAGCCTGCCGCACCGATAATACCCGCCGCAAACAGCATGCGGCCCGCCACACGATGCGTTTTTTTTTCGTCCAGACAGCTTCGCTCGACAGCGTCCACGGCGTTTTGAGTCCGCAGTACCAGTTCATGCGAAACTTCGGCATAATGTTGCCGAGACACATCACCAGCAGGCTGACGAGCAGACATACGACTGTCGGCACATCGACCGTACCCGGGCACAGTGCTTCCGCAATGCAGATGCCGCACATTGCGGTCAGAAACAGGTCGATCATAATCTGGAACCCGACATAGGCATCGGAAAATTTGTCATAGTTCTTGCTTTTCGGGTCAAAACCGCGGCAGAAAGTAAAACAGAACCGCAAACAGCGGTGCCATCCCGGCCACGATCCACAAATGCCATCTGGTTTCGTAATTCATATGGCCGGCAAGATCCCACTGCATGGGAATTTCCGCGGGCAGCCTGCTGTAAAACACCGCTGTCATTGCCGCCGGCAGCAGCGACAGCACCCACGCTGTCACCTGCAGTCTACTGATTTTTTTCATTTCTGACATCTCCTTTCAAGGCGCTGATCCATTCGAGAATCTCATCCACGACCGACATATTCAGCTCATAATAAATGTACTTTACCCTGCTTGTCATCCAGCACCAGACCCGCATCCCGCAGGACGGACAGGTGATGCGAAAGGGTTGCGCCCGACACCTCGAAGTGCGCCGCAATATCGCCCGCCGCCATCGGTCCGCGCCGCAGCAGCGACAGGGATTTCGCGCCGCACCGGATCGCTGAGTGCCTTAAAGCTCTGCTGAAACCCCATTACTGTCCCCTCTTTCGTGCGGCAAACCACGTTTTGCGCCCGCAGACCGGACAATACAGCTGCCAGTCATTTCCCACATGCGTGCGGAAAACCAGCCGCTTCCACGGCAGATTCTGCTTCGTGCCGCAGGATTTACAAATTAAATCGCACCTTGCAAGCGCTTTTGCCTGCCAGATTACCAGTATTGCCGCTAAAACCAGCGCAATCGCGCAAATCAGAATGGTAATGTCCATTCCGTTCACCGCCCTTCTCGCTATCCTGTTAATTAGATGGCCATCTAATTGTTTTCAGTATACCACAGTTTCTGCATTTGTCAATACATTTCGATAAATATCTAAATGATGCAAAAGAAAAACCGCAAGTTTAACTTGCGGTTTCGATGTTCTATACCAGAACTTACGCCATGCCGTTGAGCTTGGTAGTCATCTTGCTCTTCTTGTTGGACGCATTGTTCTTGTGCAGGAGGTGCTTGGCAGCCGCCTGATCGACAGCCTTGACAGCGGTCGTGTAAGCAGCAGTTGCTTCAGCCTTATCGCCGCCAGCAATCGCAGCATCAAACTTCTTCAGAGTGGTCTTGAGCTCGCTCTTAGCCATCTGGTTGTTCAGCGCCTTTACGAGTTAACCTTAACGCGCTTCTTTTGCAGACTTAATATTGGGCATTCTGAAAACACCTCCTTCGTTTTCTATTCAACAGTGATATTATTCTATCATCTTCTCACACAAAAAGCAAGTGTTTTTTTTCATTTTCTGCATAAAAAACTTTTTCCTCGAAAAAACTATCCTTATAAGGAGGGATTGCGCATGGCTTTCCGCACCGATCTGGCCGTTGAGGCAATCGAAAAACCATAAAAACAGCCGCTGCCCTGCCGCATGTCCGGCAGTCCGACCGCACGCTTGAGGGCTTCGCCGTACACGAGGTACGCATTCTCTCAGAGGATGCCGCCCGCGAGATCGGCAAGCCGCAGGGGCGCTATCTCACGCTTGAGCTGGATGCACTCATCCGCCGTGAGGAGGACGCGTTTCCGCGTGCCTGCAAGGCGCTCAGCACGCTGCTGCGCGAGCTGCTGCCGCATCCGAATGACGGTCCGGTGCTTATCGCCGGACTGGGCAACACCCCCGATGCTATTGGTCCGCAGACCGCCGACCATGTCATTGCCACGCGGCATCTGGTCGCGCAGTCACCCGCTATTTTCGCGGACTGGCGGCCCGTTTCCGCACTGGCTCCGGGTGTGCTCGGACAGACCGGCGTCGAGACCGGCGAAGTCATCTGCGGTGTGCTCGACCGCGTGCGCCCTGCCGCTGTCATCGCGGTGGATGCCCTTGCGGCGGGACGGCTCTCCCGGCTGCTGCACACTCGTCCAGCTGGCAGATACCGGCATTACGCCGGGGGCCGGCGTGGGAAACACCCGTGCGGCGCTCAACGAGGAAACACTCGGCGTGCCGGTTATCGCCGTTGGCGTGCCGACCGTGGTGGACGGTGCAACGCTCGCACATGAGATCAGCAGCCAGCTCGGGCAGCCTGCCTGCGAAGCGCTAGACGACCTCTCTCAGCCGGTGATGATCACCACGCGCGACATTGACCGCGAGGTTGCCGACATCTCCCGCATGATCGGCTACGCAGTCAACATGGCGCTGCATCCGCACCTCAGCGTTGCCGATATCGACCTGTACCTCTCGTGACAGGTTTCGGGCATACTCGCACGCTGTACGGCGTATGATAGATAGCATGAAACAGCAAGGAGGATGGCGCAATGAAGCGGCGTAAACATCAGAAATTCCGATCGAGAGGCGGCATCCGCCTGCCTGCCGCCATTACCCTCTGTCTGGCGCTGTCGCTGCTGATTTTTTCCCGGGCAGGCGGCGAGCCGATCGCACAAAAAGGCACTGACCGGTCTGGCGCGCAACAGCGGCTTTGTCACCCGCGCAATGGCGCTCGAATTCGGTGTTTCGCCGGAGGATACCGCCGAGGTGTACACGCCGCGCACGGCTGCCGCAGCGCGGATGAGCAGGCGGAAAATCCGCTTGCAGAGAGCACCTATGTGCCCCTCGTCCGACACCGAGAACGACAATCCGGTGCTGTCGGCCGCTGACAAGGCTGCCACGGTCTCCATCAACAACGAGACCTCGTATGACGTGGATGCGGCAGACTGTCTGGCCGCAGACGAGCATTTTTCCGCTGATGGAGATGGGCCGCAGGTGCTTATCTATCACACACACAGCAGCGAAAGCTACACGCCGGATGCCGCTTTTCCGTATACACCGACCGAGACCGAGCGCACGACCGATACCAATTATAATGTAGTGCGCGTCGGTGACGAGTTGCAGAAGATCCTCGAGAACAACGGCATTGAGGCCGTACATATCCGCGAAATTTTCGATTCGCCCGTGTACACCGGCGCGTATGACCGCTCGCTTGCCGTGGTTGAGGACACGCTGGCCGAATATCCATCCATCACAACCGTCATTGATGTGCACCGCGACTCGATCCTGACCGATGACGGCCGCGCCTACAAGACCTCCTGCACGATAAACGGCGAGGAAACTGCACAGCTTATGCTTGTGGTCGGCACAGATGACGGCGGCCTGTATCACCCGGACTGGCAGGAGAACTGAATCGTGCAGCATCGCTGCAGTACCGGCTCAACCGCACCTATCCGACGCTCATGCGTCCGCTTAATCTGCGGACCCAGCGTTTTAATCAGCATGCAACGCACAGCGCGTTTCTGGTGGAGGTAGGTTCGTCGGGCAATACGATGACAGAAGCGCTGAAAGGAATCAGATTATTTGGCGAGGTCTTGTCTGACGAACTGCTGAATTGAAAATGGAAAATGGAGAATTGAGAATTAGCGCTATCCTTGCGCGAGTTCCATCCGCGCTGCGCTGGTATCGCGCACAGCGCAATTATTCAATCACCGCCCTATGGGCAGACTCCTTCATTTTCCATTCTCCATTATCCATTCTCAATTAACCTGCATAAACTATCGTTTTCTGTACATCCTTATTTTCGGGGGTGAAACTATGGAAACGATCACATTTACCGCCGATCTGGAACGAAACATCCGCATGATGCAGGAGCTGTTCCGGAACGACGATACGCTTATCATACGGCGTGCCATCGGTCAAAACGGACTGCGCTGTGCGCTGTTTTTCTTTGACGGCATGGTAAATTCCCTTGCCATCAACCAGAGCCTTGTGCGGCCGATCCTGCGCTGTGAGCAGCCACGGCTTTCCGCCGATATACTCGCCGCCGCTGTGCTCCAGGCCGACGAATGCCGCGTGGAAACTGATATGAACAAGGTATTTGCCGCCTTTCTCTACGGCGACGCCATTGTACTGACTGACGGCGATGCACGTCCGGTTCTCGTCAACACCAAGGGCTTCGACAAGCGCAGCACCGCCGAGCCGGAAAACGAGCGCGTGCTTTCCGGCCCGCGAGAAGGCTTCACCGAGTGCTTTATGCCCAATCTGGCGCTCATCCGCCGCCGCGTGAACGACCCTCGGCTGAAATTCCGGTTTATGCGCGTCGGCAGCCGCACGAACACCAACGTGTGCCTGTGCTATATCGCCGGACTGTGTGAAAACAGTCTGGTTGAGCGTCTGGAAACGCGTCTGACCGCGCTCGATATCGACAGTGTGCTCGACTCCAACTATCTTGCCGAGCGCATACGCGACCACCGCTGGTCGCCGTTTCCGACACTCGGCACGACCGAACGGCCGGACGTTGCCGCTTCCCGTATGCTGGAGGGTCGGTGCGTCATTGTCGTGGACGGCAGTCCGGTAGCGCTCACAGCGCCGTTTCTGTTTCAGGAGTGCTTTCAGTCCAACGACGACTACTATATCAGCTTTTTGCAGGCGAATCTTTCGCGCATCCTGCGTGTCATCGGATTTGTATTCACGATCACGTTTCCCGCCATGTACGCCGCACTCATGCTCTATCACCGAGAATTAGTGCCCGCGCGGCTGCTGTTCGCTGTCTCCGCCGCACAGAGAGGCGTTCCCCTGCCCATCGGATGGGAGATTCTCCTGATGCTGTTCGTGCTCGAGGCGCTTAAAGAAGCCGGAGCGCGAACGCCCGGTGCCATGGGACAGACGATGAGCATTGTCGGCGGTCTGGTGCTCGGTGACGCGGCAGTTTCCGCGCGATTTGCCGCCGCACCGACCGTTATCGTAGTCGCTATCGCGGGTGTCACCGGTCTGATGGTGCCCAAGCTGCAGACTGCTGCCCTATGGCTTCGCTTCGTGCTGCTCGCTGCTGCAGCCTCCTGGGGACTGTACGGCGTTGGTCTTGCACTCGGATTAACACTCGCAGCACTGTGCCGCATGCACTCGTGCTCGGTACCGTACCTGCTCAATCTGGTGCCGCGCATCTCTGCCGAGCACGAGGACACCTGGCTTCGCTATCCATGGTTTTTCATGCGCTGCGACCGCTTTGCCGTCAAACGCCCGTCGAAGGAGGAACGCCCGTGAAGCTGCTCAGATTCCTGCCGCTGCTGCTGTTGCTGTGCGGCTGTGCGAGAGAGGTTTCGCCGGTGTCCGCGCTCGCGCTCGACTGCAAAAACGGTGTGTACTGCCTGACCGCCGAGGTTGTGCGGCAGGACTCGCCGGACGACACCGCCGCACCGGCTTATCTGTCCGCAACCGGAACCGATGTAATGGACGCACTGCGCAACCTGCGCAGTATCCTGCCGGGCGACCTGTATTTGAGCCATGCACAGGTGCTGCTTTTAAGCGAGGATGCGGTTTCCGAGAGCATTCTTCCGCTGGCGGACTATCTTTGCCGTGAAAACGATGTGCGGCTCAGCCTGCGGGAAGCCGTCGTGCGGGACGGCTCTGCGGCGGTGCTGCTGGAAAATGACGACGAGGTATACGCGCTCAGCGAGCTGCTTGACCGCTCCGCGCAGGACGGCGTTCTGCCGGATATGCCGCTGTACCGCGTCACCGATGTGCTGCACGCAGACGGCACGGCCATTCTTCCGGCCTTGCGCGTGGATGCGTTCGGACAGACGGCACCGGCAGGCACGGCAGTGTTCAAAAACGAACGGCTGAACTGCTTTTTAGACGGTGAGATCGGCGGTGGCGCCTATGCGTGAGCGGCTGTTTCCGCGGTGGTGTACGGCGCTGTTTGCCCTGCTGCCGATGAGCGAATTACTGTATCTTCCCGCCGACGGGCAGAGCGTGTACGCCGCTGCACTCGCGTGTACGGTCTGTGCACTGGTCGGTATCGGAGCGGCAAGGCTGTCCGACCGTGTTCGGCATTCGGCTCCTGCACAATGGGTGCTCGCCTTGACCTCGCTGTTTCCGCTGCTTGCATCCATCGCCCGCATGAGCATTTTCCTGCAGAAGACCGTGTTCACCGGACGCTCATGCGGCAGCACAGTTGTGCTGCTGACAGTCTGCATCCTGCTCACGGCATCAATGGGGCTCAACCGCTGTGCCATGTGGGCACTGCCGATTGCGTGGCTTGCCGGTACGGTACTCCTGCTCTCCGGTGTGCTGACATTCACACAGCTTACGCCTTCCAACTTTTCCGCACCAACAGCGGCATTGCTGCCGCAATTCCGGCATATTCTGTACTCCCTGCTGCCGGCATCGGTCGTACTGGCGTTTTCTCTGCCGGAGACCAGGCTGTCCGCAAGCGTGTCGCGCGGACTCAGCGCAGGCGGTGCATTGCTCGCACTCCTGCTGCTGCGCACAGTGCTGCTGCTTGGAGCTAACACCGCTGCCCTGCTCCCCTCTATCCGGCGTTCACTGCCGCCGGACTGGCTGCCATCGGCAATTTTGCCCGACACGGCGAGGTATTCTTCGCAGTGCCTCTCCTCCTGTGTGAGATTGGCCGATGCGCCGCACTTGTCTGCGTGCTGCTGTATCCGTTCACACGCACCTGCGGCGTTTTGCACCTGCGCCGACCGCAATAGGACTTGTTTTCCGCTCTCCGTTCTGCTATAATGCAAACAGCAGAGTAAAGGAGATTACGGCATGAATATTCAGATTTTCGGCAAAAACAAGTGTTTTGATACCAAAAAGCGCAGCGATGGTTCAAGGAGCGCGGTATTAAATTCCAGATGATCGACCTTGCGCAAAAAGGGCATGTCCAAGGGTGAACTGGACAGCGTGCTGAAGGCTGTCGGCGGACTGGACAACCTGCTCGACCAGAAAAGCAAGAGTTATGCGTCGCTTGCCTACCTCGCCTACGACGAGGACAAGAAGGAAAAGCTGCTCGAGGACGGCACGCTGATGAAAACGCCAATTGTCCGCAACGGCCGTCAGGCAACTGTCGGCTACCAGCCCGATGTTTGGGAGCAGTGGGAATAACTTCTCCAAAGCCGTTCTATGCCTCAGAACGGCTTTTTCCGTGTACGTTGTCCGCTTTAGCGCCTTGTATAAAATATTTTTAGGAAAATGCTGTCATTTCGCAAAATATACCCTCTTTCTGTATCTGCTGTCTGATAAACTATGTTCGATAATAAGAAGCGGCATTGATTTATGCTTCTGATTTCATGCGAAAGTGAGGGAGAGCTCATGAAGAGAAAAGGCAAGCGTTTTTTCTTGTTCTGCTGACCACCGCCAGCCTGAGTCTGAATATGCTCGGCATCAGCGCTTTTGCAGCAGAAGATTCTCCGGAGACGGACGCTGCTTTCGTTTCAGAGATCTCAAAGAACGAGACTGATTCATCTGTAAACCGTCCGATTCCGATGTTCCGGAGGTTTCTTATGAGCCGATCATTATCGACATTCCCGATGGACCGATTCCGGCCGGTGAAACCTGGGATAACGAGGTTTCGGCTACTGATATTGCAGAGAACGATATCCCAGCGGCTGACAGCTTCAAGGTGCACTTGTCTGACGGCTCATCCAAGCTGTGGATAAGCGTAGGGGTTGTCTCCGGTGCAGGCGTGATTTTCACTGCCATGTGCCAGAAAGGCAACGAGAACCAGTAAAAACAATAAACGCCCGCTCATTTTTGAGCGGGCGTCAGTCTGTCAAAAAAGTATTATTTTAATTTTTACGCTTCGTGCGGCAGCACGCATAAAATAGAATTTGCGGAGCAAATTCATAAAAAAGTCGGGGCGTGTACCTGACTTTTTTATACAAGGGAAGAAAAATGTGCCCGCAGGGCGCGGTTTTTTCAGTATTCGCTCGAAAGCGTGGTTTCGAGCGAGGCTGCTCGAAAAACGAAGTTTTTCGACAGTCTCACGCCCGCTCATTTTTTGAGCGGGCGTCTTTTTTCGTCTCACAGGCATAGCATAAAAACAGCTCAGGCATTGCTGAGCTGTTTTTTATGCGTTTTATGCAGTTAGTTCTTGAGGCTCTGAATCGGAGCCGGAATACGGCCTCCGCGGTTAATGAACTTCGCGGGAGAACCGGTCTTGATCGGCATGATCGGAGCCGAGCCAAGCAGACCGCCGAACTCGACCATATCACCGACTCCCTTGCCAATGGCCGGGATAACACGGACAGCAGTAGTCTTGGTGTTGACAACGCCGATTGCGATCTCGTCCGCGATCAGGCCGGAGATGACCTCAGCGGTGGTGTCACCCGGAACAGCAACCATGTCGATACCAACCGAGCATACCGCAGTCATTGCTTCGAGCTTCTCAAGGGTCAGTGCGCCTGCCTGAGCCGCCGCAATCATGCCCTCGTCCTCGGAAACCGGAATGAATGCGCCGGACAGACCGCCGACACTCGAGGATGCCATAACGCCGCCCTTCTTAACGGCATCATTCAGCATCGCGAGGATTGCGGTCGTGCCGCAGCCGCCGCAGACCTCCAGACCAACTTCCTCCAGAATACGCGCAACCGAGTCACCGATCGCCGGCGTCGGTGCGAGAGACAGGTCAACGATGCCGAACGGCACACCCAGGCGCTGGCTTGCCAGTGCGCCAACCAGCTGGCCCATACGGGTGATCTTGAACGCAGTTTTCTTTGATCACGTCAGCTACCTCGCCGATGGAGCAGTCACCTGCACGGCGAATTGCGGACTGCACAACGCCCGGACCGGAAACGCCAACGTTGATAACAGTCTCCGGTTCACCGATGCCGTGGAACGCACCGGCCATGAACGGGTTATCGTCTACCGCGTTGGCAAAAACGACCAGCTTGGAGCAGCCCATGGAATCATTGTCCTTGGTCAGTTCTGCGGTCTGCTTGATGATGCGGCCCATCAGACCGATGGCATCCAGATTGACGCCCGCCTTGGTAGACGCAACGTTGACCGACGAGCAGACCAGATTGGTTTCCGCCATTGCCTCCGGAATGGAGTTGATAAGATTTCATCGCCCTTGGCAAAACCCTTCTGCACCAGAGCCGAGAAGCCGCCGACGAAGTTGACGCCAGTGGTCGCAGCAGCACGGTCAAGCGCCTTGGCCAGCGGTACATAGCTGTTTGCCGAGGAGGTCGCACCGACCATGGCGATCGGCGTTACCGAAATACGCTTGTTGATGATCGGGATACCAAGCTCGCGCTCAATCTGCTCGCCGGTGGCAACCAGCTTTTCCGCACGGCGCGTTACCTTGTCGTATACCTTGTCTGCCAGCACATTGATGTCGTCCGCCGCAAAGGTCGCGCAGCGAAATGCCCATCGTGATGGTACGAATGTCGAGGTGCTCCTCCTCGATCATCTTAATGGTTTCCAGAATATCTTTCGTGTTGATCATAGACATTTAACTAAACCTCCTGAAAAAATTGAGAGTTGAGAATCGGTTACCTGCTCTCGATTCCGTCAATTTGTCAGATTTTGTGCATTGCGTCGAAGATGTCCTCATGCATGGTGTGAATCTTCATGCCGAGTTCCTCACCATCCTTGTCAAGCAGGTCGATGAGCGTGTTGAAGTCTACGGTGCACTTGTCGATGTTTACCAGCATGACCATTGCAAATACATCTTCCATTCGTTCTGCGAAATGTCGATGATGTTGACCTGCTGCTCATAGAGCGTGTTCGAAATCTTGGCGATGATACCGGTACGGTCCTTGCCTGTTACTGTGATTACTGCGCGCATAGTGATTCCTCCATTTTTGCGTATATGTTAATTTATCACAAACAAATGAATAATGGAAAATTGAGAATCCGTCGTTCTCAATTATTCTCCGGCTTCCACCACAGCATTGATAATGCTGTTGGAAACCAAAAGCCCTGTTCGGTGAGATACCACCGTGTACCCTCGTGAGCGGCAAGACCGTGCTTTTCCAGCATGCGGAATACCTGCTCGTAAGGAGCCGTACTGACATGGTATCGGTTTTCAAGATCGTGCATATCCGCACCGTCCGAGGTACGCAGACGCACCATCAGGTATTCGCCCTGCCGCCGGAAGTCCGAGACCTCCTCCTCGTCCTGCGGGATGCTCTCACCGCTGATATAAGCCCTGATATCCCGGGCAAACGCGAACCGGCGGCCATTCAGGAAGGAATGGGCGCCCGGTCCCAGTCCGAGATAGTCAGAAAGATCCCAGTATTTGAAATTATGCCGGGAACGAAAACCCGGTTTTGCGAAATTTGATATTTCATAGTGCTCGAAGCCGTTCCTGCCGAGCAGTCTGCACATGGCAAGATAGGTATCTGCCTGCGTGTCGTCATCCGGCAGAACCGGATTTTCACGTCCCATCGGTGTTGCAGGCTCCAGTTTGAGTCCGTAGCACGACAAATGCTGCGGATTCAGCGTCAAACACTGCGTTACCGAGTCGAGAAACTGCGCCTGCGTCTGGTTCGGCAGGCCGTACATCAAATCAAGGCTGATGTTGGTAAAGCCGCACTGCCGCGCGAGTTCTACGGCTGCCTGCGCCTGTGCAAAGTCATGGATACGGCCGATGCGTTTGAGCTCGGTGTCGTGCGCCGCCTGCACGCCAAACGAGAGCCGGTTGACGCCGTGCTTATGCATGGCCTCCAGCACCGCTTGATCCGTGCTCTCCGGATTGCATTCCACCGTGATTTCGGCGTTTTCCGCAATTGCAAAGCATGCCCCGACCGCCTGTAAAATCTCGCTGAGATAGCCTGCGCCAAGGCAGGTCGGCGTACCGCCGCCGATGTACACGGTATCGACCGTGTAACCGGAACAGCGTTCGCCGTACGCCTTTATATCGCGAATCAGCGCCGCCGTGTAATCGGCTTTGAGTGACGCATCCGTGATCGAATAAAAATCGCAGTACGCGCACTTTTTTCACGCAGAACGGGATGTGCAGGTAGAGGCCGAGCAGCTTGCCGCCTGTTGCAGCGTTAGTTTTCCTCATCGAGTTTAAGCACAGCCATAAAAGCCTCGGTCGGCAGCTGAACCGTGCCGAGCGAACGCATCTTCTTCTTGCCTTCCTTCTGCTTTTCAAGCAACTTCTTCTTCCGGGTGATATCGCCGCCGTAGCACTTAGCCAGTACGTCCTTGCGAAGCGCCTTGACCGTCTCACGAGCGATGACCTTGCCGCCGATGGCTGCCTGGATCGGCACCTCGAACAGCTGACGCGGGATATTCTCCTTCAGCTTTTCGCAGATACGGCGGGCACGGCCGTAGGCCTTGTCACGGTGCGCGATAAAGGACAGCGCGTCCACCTGATCGCCGTTAAGCAGCATATCGACCTTAACAAGATCGCTCTTGCGATAGTCGATAAATTCATAATCGAGCGACGCATACCCTTGGTACGAGCCTTGAGCGCGTCGAAAAAGTCATAAATAATCTCACCGGTCGGCATTTCGTAGTGCAGCTCGACCAGATTGGAGTCCAGATACTGCATATCCTTAAAAATGCCGCGGCGGTCCTGGCACATCGGCATGATGTTGCCGACAAACTCCTGCGGCGTCATGATGGACGCCTTGACATACGGCTCACGAGCCTCCTCGATGACATCCGGACTCGGATAATCGTGCGGATTATCGCAGCGCTGGGTCGTGCCGTCGGTCTTGACGACCTCGTAGATAACGCTCGGCAGCGTGGTAACAAGGTCGAGGTCGAACTCGCGTTCGAGCCGCTCCTGAATGATCTCCATGTGCAGCATACCAAAGGAAGCCGCAGCGGAAGCCGAAGCCGAGTGCGACCGAGCTTTCCGGTTCAAACGACAGCGCTGCGTCATTGAGCTGCAGTTTTTCAAGCGCGTCACGCAGATCGGGATATTTGGAGCCGTCCTCGGTGTAAATACCGCAGAACCATCGGACGTGCCGGGCGATAGCCGGGCAGCGCCTCCGGCGTCGGATTTTCCACACCGGTAACGGTATCGCCGACACGAGTGTCGGATACCTTTTTAATAGAAGCGGTAAAGTAGCCTACCTCACCGGCACACAGCTCCTGCTGCGGAGACAGACCGACCGAGCGGCAGCATGTCGCAGCCGCACTCAAGCACCTGAAATTCGGCACCGGTGGCCATCATTTTGACCTTCATGCCCGGGCAGATCTTGCCGTCAAGCAGGCGCATGTAAACGACAACGCCCTTGTACGGGTCATACTGGCTGTCGAACACGAGCGCACGCAGCGGCGCATCCGCATCGCCCTCCGGCGCCGGAATATCGGTTACGATACGCTCGAGCACCTCGTGAATGTTGATATTCATTTTTGCGGAAATTTCGGGCGAGTCCTCTGCCGGAATGCCGATGATATCCTCGATCTCCTTCTTGACGCGCGGCGCGTCTGCCGCCGGCAGGTCGATCTTGTTGATGACCGGCACGACCTCCAGACCGGCGTCAATGGCAAGATAGGTGTTGCCGAGCGTCTGTGCCTCGATTCCCTGTGCCGCATCCACCACCAGAATAGCGCCGTCACATGCCGCCAGACTACGCGATACCTCATAGTTGAAGTCAACATGGCCCGGGGTGTCGATCAGGTTCATTTCGTAGGTCTTGCCGTTGTCCGCGGTATATTCCATGCGGACAGCGCGCGCCTTGATGGTAATGCCGCGCTCGCGCTCAAGCTCCATATTGTCGAGTAGCTGCTCCTCCATTTCACGCACGGAAACGGCCTTTGCACTGCTCCAGCAGACGGTCTGCCAGCGTAGATTTGCCGTGGTCAATATGCGCAATGATGGAGAAATTGCGAATTTGCTCGCGATTTTTCACGTCGAAAGCTCCTTATCTGTAAACTGTAAAGCGAACAAGGTAATACCGCATAATCAAACAAGTGTGATTTGCGAGTAAATTTTGCGTACTGACTATACGCAGTTTTGCGGTAATACTTGCTGTATTACCGTGAAACCGGAACGAAGTCAGGGCGCAAAATTTTTCGCAAAGCACCGCAGCTTTCATTGTGCGGTGTTACCTCAAATATAGGCTCATTATAGCATATTTGACAGGGTGTCACAAGCGTTCTTTTCGCAGTTTGCGTTTGTTTCTCTGCTGCAAACGTGAATTTTGTATTTTTTCATAAATTTCATTTTCTGATAAAGGGAATTTCATGCAAAGCGGTTATTGCACTATCATGGTGAAGCGGTAAACCGGCAAAGAATTAACAGCGGCTGGCGGTTTGGGTAAAAAAAAAGCACCGAATACATCGGTGCTTTTTGATTTAGCGCGGCTGACGAGGCTCGAATCGCATCCACACCCCGACCTCTGATTTTATGAAGGTGGAGGAAGTGAGTGTGCTATGGATAAAGAAAA
>VOFF01000871.1_pt1 | contig 60001 bp, 75 predicted proteins | sample 5384061 | NCBI WGS metagenome assembly VOFF01 (sample SAMN12384725, study PRJNA508395) | human gut metagenome | isolation source: healthy gut E | host: Homo sapiens | reverse complement strand
ACACCGCCGCCAATCTCTCCCAGGCTTCCGCCCTCCTGCAGGAAGAATCTCCGGACCTGGTTCTGACGGATCTGAGACTGGGCGGGGAAAGCGGCATGGACGTGCTGAAAGCCGCTGCCTCCCTGCCCCACCCTCCGCAAAGCATCATGATGACTGCCTACGGCTCCGTGGATGCCGCCGTAGCAGCTATGAAAGAGGGAGCGTACGACTTCGTCACCAAACCTCTGAATCTGGACGCCGTGGAGCTGGTGCTCAAACGGGCGCTCCATACCCGGAACCTGGAAACGGCCAACCAGGAACTCACCACCCGCATCCAGGCGGACTCCGGACTGCAAAAACTCCTGGGCAGATCCGCCGCCATGGAACACGTATTCTCCATTATTCGTCAGGTGGCCCCCAGCAAAACGACTGTGCTGATTGAGGGGGAAAGCGGCACCGGGAAAGAACTCGTAGCCCAGGCCATCCATTCCCTTTCCGGAAGGCCGGAAAATAAATTCGTGGCCGTCAACTGTGCGGCCCCTTTCCCCCAATTATTGGACAACGCCGCATCGGCCGCTTTGAGCAAGCGGACGGCGGCACCATCTTTCTGGATGAAATCGGGGAAATAGACGCCGGAACACAAGTCCGGCTGCTGCGGGTGCTGTCTGAACGGACCATCTGGGCACTGATGCCGCCATGGACCACGCCCAAATCGCCCGCAACGTAGCCAGGGGGCAGGGGATGACCACCAACTGGCTGAGGCCCATCCAGATGGTCTCCGGAAGCACACGCGCCGGCCTCAACCCTTTTCTTTCAGACGCCCAGATACACGAACAGGAAGCCATCCGGACTGGACAAGGCGAAACCCTCGTCGATCCGGAAAAATTCAATCCCTATGCCCTCCGGGACACACGTAACGCTCCGCTGAACATCCTGACGGAAGCAGCTGTCTTCAGGATGGCCGGCGTCCACAAATTTGACCTGTGGAGCATGACGGGCTCATCCATGATTTACCTGCCTGACCGGATTGTGGCGGGCATTTCCTGCATGTTTTTCATCCTGTCCGTCCTGAGCTGCTATTACATCCTTCTCCGGATGTTTGACGTCACCATCGCCTGCTTCACCTGCCTGACGATGATACTCAGCAATCTTTTCCTGCAATACGCTACCAGCGGCCTCCCGCAGATGATGATGCTCTTTTTCTTTGCCTGGGGCATCCACTTTTTGTACACGGCCCTGCAAAACAAGGAAGAAAACCGCGCATTCCTGTGGCCTCTCATCGGCAGCTCCATCTGTTTTTCATGCGTCTGCCTTACCGGATGGATCGGGCTGTGGCCCATGGCCGGTTTTTCTGATTTTTGCAGGCATCCGGTTCAAACCGCACGGCCTGTACTGCATTCCGGGCCTTATCACGCTCCTTCTTTTCCTGGCCTACCCCATTTACATTAACCGCTCCCTCAGCGGAGGCTTCTTCGGAACGGCTTATTACACCATCTTCACGGGGCTGACCGGCAATGAAGAAATAGCGATGAACGCCCTGGTTTCCGGGAGCATTCCCATCGCTGCCCAAAAAGTAGTCACTTCCGTCATCAACAACATTCTGACACAGGGTGACCTGCTCTACGAAAACCTCGGCAATCTCCCCCTGGCCATGGTATTTCTGCTGGCCCTCCTGCATAAATTCAAACGTCCGGAAGTCAACCAGTCCAAATGGGGCATTTTTGCCATGTGGGTCCCTGCCGTCATCGGCATGGCCATTTATACCTCCAAAAAACCGGCATTTCCTTAGGGCAAATTCAAATCCTCTTCGCTCCCTTTTTCACGGCCTATGGCACGGCATTTGTTCTCAACCTGATAGCCAGGCATTCCAACAAAGAGCTAATCTCCATCCTTCGGGGAGGCGTCCTGCTGCTCTCCCTTCTCATCACTTCCCTTCCGCTTCTACTCAACCTTCCGCACATTGTGCGGGTGGGCATCCTGACGGCCGGCCGCGGCATTCCGGCATGGCCGCCCTACTATCCCCTGGGCCTTAACCGGGATCTTCGCACCCAGACGACGGAAAAGGATTTCATTCTCACGGACCAGCCGTCCGCCGTCGGGTGGTATGCAGACCGGAAAGCCATGGCATCCCCAAAATGGTGGAACAATTCATGGTGCTGGAACGCATTTTGAAATTCCCACGGCGGCAAGGTGGGCAGCATTCTGGTGACTCCTTCTTCCACGTCAAAAATGAACCTCCGCACCATTTCCTCCTCCTATGGAGAATTCACCCCCTCGTACTGGAAGGCACGGTTCTGTTCCAGACCAAGGATAAAAATCCCGTGTACCTCTTTGACCACAGCCAGGCGCTTGCTCCCCTGGCGCAGCGCTTCGGAACGCCTGATTCCCGCCAATTCATCCAGGGAGCGGAAATGATTCTTTACAAAGACCTTCAGGAAACCGCCCCTCAACCTTAATCCCCCATATGGCCAAACAACGGAAAAACGCTCCCGGATTTGAAGAATCCGTAGCACGCCTGGAAGAAATCATACGCCTGACGGAAGCCCCCGTCACCGAGCTGGAAGACATGATAGCCCTGGTGGAAGAAGGCAACATGATGCGGAACTGCGCATTCAAACTCTCAGCAATCCGGAAACCGTTCAGGATAAAACGGATACCGATGAACCAGAAGGCAATGAATTCTCCCTCACCTGAACTTCCGGAACTGCTGGCAAGCATCCGCAGCCACGCAGACCTGATGAAAATCCCTGAGCCGGAACTGCCCAGGCTTGCGGAAGAAATCCGGAATACCCTCATTCACTCCCTTTCCCTCACCGGAGGCCACTTGGGACCCAACCTGGGCGTGGTAGAACTGAGCATTGCCCTTCACCGCGTCTTTGAAACGCCGCGGGATAAAATCATCTTTGATGTCTCCCACCAGGCCTATGTCCATAAAATGCTGACGGGGCGCGCTCCCTGATCCACACCATCCGCCAGCACGGAGGGCTTTCCGGATTTGCCAAAATGTCCGAATCCCTCATGACTCTGTGGTGGCCGTGGCCGGGGATGCGGCATTCACCTGCGGCACTACTCTGGAAGCTCTGAACAATATCAGCCAGACCACCAAACGGTACATCACCATTCTGAATGACAACGAATGGGCCATCGACAAAAAACGTAGGAGCGCTGGCAAAATACTTCAACTCCCTGCAAACATCGGAAACGTTTTCCTGGTTAAGGGATAAAACGGCCTCCTTCATTGAAAAGCTGGGCGGCACGCAGGCCAGAGACTTTGCTTTCAAGCTGGAAGGCACCACCAAAAACCTTATCTTCCCGTCCCTGCTGTTCAACAAATTCGGGTTGCGCTATTTCGGTCCCCTGGACGGACACGACATTCCCACCCTGATACGCACCCTTGCCTACATCAAGGACCTCAACGAACCCGTTATTCTGCATGTGGTCACCCAGAAGGGCAAGGGCTACCAGCCCGCTCTGGACAACCCCACCAAATTCCCACGGCCTGGGCTCCTATTGCGTGAGGGACGGGTGAATCCATCACAGCCATCACGGCCGCCATGGCCAGCGGCACCAAGCTGGACTTATTCAAGGAAGCCTTCCCCAAACGCTATTTCGACGTAGGGATCGCGGAAGAGCACGGCGCCCTCTTCGCCTGCGGGCTGGCGGCGGAGGGCATGAAACCCTACATCGCCATTTACTCCACTTTCATGCAGCGCTGTATTGACATGATTCAACATGACGCCGCGCTGCAAAAACTGCCCGTGCGTTTCTGCATGGACCGCGCCGGGCTTTCCCCGGACGACGGCCCCACACACCACGGGCTGTTTGACATTGCCATGATTCGCAGTATCCCGAACATTATATTCATGCAGCCCAAGGATGAAGCCGAATTCGTCCACATGCTCCGAACCATGAACCATTACCAGAACGGCCCCACCGTTATCCGCTACCCCAGGGGATGCGGAGCCGGAACCCCTGTCCCCGCCAAGGCGGAAATCCTCCCCATCGGCAAGGCGGAAGTACTTCAGACGGGACGGGATGTAACCCTCGTTTCCCTGGGCACCATGATCGGCATCGCCCGGGAAACCGCCTCGCTGCTGGAAGCCCGCGGCTACACCGTCACCCTGATCAATGCCCGTTTCATCAAACCTCTGGATGATGAATGCATCCGCCGTCACGCAGCACGCAGCCGGGTGGTCTGCACCTTCGAAGACCACTCCATCAGCGGCGGCTTCAACTCAGCCGTTCTCGAATCCCTGGAAACCGGAGATGTCAAAACGCCCGTGGAAGCCATCGCTTGGCCGGACCAATTCATTGAGCATGGTTCGGAATCCATCCTCAGAAAAAAATATGGACTCACAGCGGAAGCCGCGCTACAAAAAATCATTACCCACCTGAACTCCTGATCTGTTTATGAAAACACGCACCTTTCTGCTGGCAGCCCTTGCGCTCGCCCTTCTTCCCGTCTCCGCGCGACAATCCCTGCCGGACTCCTCCACCCCTGCCTGGATTCAGGAATTCAACAACCTGCCGGAAACAACCAGAAAAAGCTATATAGCCCAATTCCGCAAAGCGGAACAGCTTTTTGCCCAGAAAAGAATCATGGAATGTCTTTTTTCCCTCATGGAGCTGGAAAAACTTTATGCCGGGAATCCGGGCTTATACAACCTCCGCGGCGCATGCTACATTGAAATCCGCAATATCGAAAAGGCCCTGGAAAATTTTGAAAAAGCCCAGAAACTGGATCCCTCCAACCTCACCATCCAGTTCAACCTGGCGGAAGCGCATTACGTCAATCACGACTATTCCAGGGCTCTGAAAGCTTTCACGGAACTCCTTCTCCCCTTCAAGGACAATCCCGGCATGACGCCCCTGCTGCAATTCAAGCGTTATATCTGCGCCCGCAAACTGGATAACCAGCCTCTTGCCGCGGAATTGGAAAAGCTGTACGGCCCGATGGATGATACGCCGTACTACTACTGCACCCAGGCCATCCTCAAACTGATGGAAGGAGACAAGGAAGCCGCCCAGGAACAGCTTCTTTCCGCCATCCGCATCTACGGAGGCACCAGCGCCATCCAGGCCTTTACGGACGCCATGACGGAGGCAGGCATCCTTCCCTCCCCTATGGGCAAACCGTCCCAACCGAACAGCCGGTAAAAACCGGACTGGAAAAACGCCGTTAATGAATGCGGAAGCGACGGTCCTGAAGCTTTATCCCCTGGGAGAAAACGGCCTGATTGCCGTCTGGTGCACGGAAGAAGGCCTTATCAGGACGGCGGCAAAAAGCGCCAGAAAAACCGGCAGCCCCTTTGCCGGGCGTCTGGACATTTTCTATCAGTGTCGCATGCAGTGGACGCAGGCAAAGAAGGGGGGATTTGCACACCCTGACCTCCGCAGACCTGCTTTCGCCGCGCCTGGCCCTCCGGAAAAGCTACCTCCGGCTCAGTGCGGCAGGCTATTTCGCGCGCCTTTTTCTCCAAATGCTGGAACCGGACACGCCCATCCCGGAATTTTACGACTTGCTGCAGAGGGCCTACACCTACCTGGAAAACAATGATCCCACGCTACGCGCCGTCCTGCACTTCGAACAGGAACTCGCCCGGCTGCATGGAATACCCCACCCAGGCATCCCGGCGCACGTCATTCTGAAATCCCACTTCGGCAAGCTTCCCCCGCAGCGGGAAAAACTGCTCGGAAGCCTGGAACAAAAAGAAAGCTGAGCAACATGCCTATCCCGCTTTCATCCTCAGCAGGGGATGTTCCCCGCCCCGCTCAACACGTCCTTTCTCCGGGACGGGATGCGCATTGTTCCGTGCGCGAGATTGACTTGTCCGCAGCCTTCGGGCACAATATCCGGCACGGTTTTACTGCATGAAGATCCTTGACAGATACATTAGCGCCCTGCTCCTTCTGGGCAACCTGTTCAAGGAACTGCGTCCCCTCCTGGTGGAAAACAAGGCTCCCATCAGCATCGTTCTGGAATTCATCTTCCAGGTCATCCCCTTTTCGCTGATGTTCTCCATTCCGTGGGGATTCCTGACGGCCGTTCTTCTGGTGTACGGCCGTCTGGCCTCGGACAACGAACTCACCTCCATGCGCATGTCCGGCATGAGCCTGTGGCGTCTGAGCGCCCCCGCCATCGCCATCGGCATCGCCCTTTCCGGCCTTTGCTACTGGATTAACATAGACATCGCACCGCGTGCCAAGCAGTCCATTTCCGAGCTGCTCATCAAAGCCGCTTCCATCAACCCGAAGGGGCTTCTCAATGAAGGCCAGGCCATTACCAAATTCGACAACCTGGAAATCTACATCGACAAACGCGTGGACGACGTCATCCACGGCATGCATATTTACCAGAAAGCGGACGAAAAATCCCCGTCTGTGGCCATGCACTCGGAACGTGACCATGGATTTCTCTCCCGAGAAAAAAAAAAAATCCTCACCCTGAATCTCATCAATCCCCTCATCACCACGCAGGAAGAAGGCTCCATCTCCCAAAGCGTGACCATGGACGAGATGCCTCTGAGCATCAACCTGGACAAATCCGCTCCCGGCGCATCAAGGCCAACCGCTTCACCAACCGGGAAATCCGGGAAGCTCTGGACACGCCCGGCTATCTGGATAAAAAAGCAGACCACGGATTCGCCACGGAACTTCCCAGGCGCGCCTCCTTCTCCCTAGCCTGCATCGTCTTTGCCCTCATCGGCGTGCCACTGGCCATCAACACCCGCAGAAAAGACACTTCCACAGGATTTGCCCTGGGCATCCTGATCGCCTCACTCTACTTTCTGGCCCTGATCTTTGCAGACTTGTCCCGGAAAAACGACACGATGCTCCCCTATATTCTGCTGTGGCTTCCCAACATCATCACGGTTGCCGTGGCGTTGCACCTTCACAAACGGCAGGCACAAGGGATAAGCCCCTGCGGAAGCCCTTCCCGCTGGCGTGGAATTAGCTTTCACAGTATGGGAGCTTCGGGTAACATGATGTGCATGCAGCACGTCCCCACCATCGCCATCGTAGGCAGGCCCAATGTCGGGAAATCCGCCATTTTCAACAGAATGGCAGGCAGGCGCATCGCCATCGTGCATGATGAACCCGGCGTCACCCGCGACCGCCTTTCCGCCCCCTGCAAGATTACGGACAGCGCCTGTAAAATCATGGATACGGGCGGTATCGGCGCGCGCCTGGGCGACGGCTTTGCAGAACAGGTAGAGGCAGAGGCGGACATTGCCATAAAAACGGCGGATCTCATCCTCTTCGTGCTGGACTGCCGGGATCACCTTACCCCTATCGACCAGAACATCGCGGACCACCTCCGTAAATCGGACATTCCCGTTATCCTCCTTCTTAACAAAGCCGACCACGAAAAACAGGACCTTAATCTGGGCGAATTTACCGGACTGGGTTTTGACGACCATATCTTTCTTTCCGCCGCCCACGGCAGAGGCTTTTCCGAATTAGCCTCCCGGCTGGACGGTTTTCTCAAGCAGAAAGGGGCTCCGCTTAAAGAAGAACTGGAGGAAGAACCGGAAAACGGAGAGGAAACGGCCCTTCCCATCAAGGTAGCCGTAGTGGGACGCCCCAACGCAGGCAAATCCTCCCTGGTCAACGCCATCCTCCGGGACAGGCGCACCATCGTCTCCAATGTGGCGGGCACTACCCGTGACGCCATTGACATCCCCCCTATCTGCACGACGGCCAGCCCTACGTGCTGATTGACACCGCCGGCATACGTCCCCGCTCCCGTCGGGACACCTCCGTAGAAGTTTTCTCCGCCATGCGCAGTGAAAAAGCCATCCGCCGGGCGGATATCTGCCTGCTGGTCATTGACATTGCGGCGGGCATCACGCAGCAGGACCGCCGCATTGCCGGCATCATTGCGGAAGAAGGAAAACCCTGTATCATCATCGTCAACAAATTCGACCTCTTCCATCCGAATGCCTCCCGCAAGGACCGCATGGCGGAAGTGGAAGAACAGGTGCGCAGGGAACTATTCTTCATCAACTACGCGCCTTTCATCGCCACCTCCGCCAAAAAAAGCGGAAGGCGTGGAAATCATCTTCAAAGTCATCACGCGCATCCGCCGGGAATCCCATAACCTGCCCACTACCGGCCAGCTCAACCGCCTGATCCAGCTTGCCCAGCAGATGAATCCTCCCGGCGCCGCCAGCGGCTCTGCCAGAAGGTTGAAAATATATTACGCCACCACAGCGGTGGACCCCAAGTACAATACTATTCCCGTCCCGCGCTACGTTCTTTTCGTCAATGACAAAAGCCTGCTCACGGACAGCTATTCCCAGTACCTGCGCAACAAAATAAGGGAAGCCTACCCCGCTCCCGGCATTCCGGTCATCTTCTCCGCCCGTTCACGCGTGCGCAACGACTGATCATCCCTCCTTCCCGCATGCTCTCCGTCAGGAACCTCAGCGCCTCCTTCCACACCAGGGCCGGCATTGTCCGGGCGGTAGGGAACGTGTCCTTTGATGTAGCCCCGGGGAAACGCTTGGCATCGTGGGTGAATCCGGATCAGGAAAATCCGTCACCTGCTACTCCATAATGGGGCTCATTCCGATGCCTCCGGGCCGCATTGAAAGCGGTTCAGCCATGCTGGACGGCACAGATCTGCTCCGTTGCCCGGAAAAGGAACTCCGGGCCATCCGCGGCAAACGCATCTCCATGATCTTCCAGGACCCCATGACCTCCCTCAACCCGTACCTGACCATCGGGGAGCAGGTGGCGGAACCCCTTGTCATTCACGAAGGGGCCGGCAAAAAGGAAGCGCGGACACGCGCGCTGGAACAGCTTGCCCTGGCAGGCATACCGGATGCGGAACAACGCATGGACGCATACCCCCACCAATTCTCCGGCGGCATGCGCCAGCGCGTGATGATTGCCATGGCCCTCATCACCAGACCGGAAATACTCATCGCGGATGAACCCCCCACCGCCCTTGACGTCACTGTCCAGAAGCAGGTGCTGGATCTCATCAAAAAACTTCAGCAGGACATGGGCACCTCCGTCATCCTCATCACGCATGACCTCGGCGTGGTGCGCCAATACGCGGACCGCATCAACGTCATGTATGCAGGCCGCATCGTGGAAAGCGCCCCGGCGAAGGAGCTTCTGGAACATCCCCGGCATGCCTACACCAGAGCCCTGATGAAATCCATTCCCGGGCTGCATGCGAAAGGCACCCCCCTCTATACCATTCCCGGACTGCCTCCCAACATGACTCAGGAGCCATGCGGATGCAGCTTCCGCCCCAGGAACACCCTCGGAAACCCGGCGCTCTGCCTCACGGACCGGGAACCGGAGCTGGTGGAAATATCTCCGGGGCACTCAGTCCAGAACTGTCCGGGCTGTCTGACTTAGTTTCCTTTCCTGTTTGCTCGCAGATAATGCTGCGTACAGGAAAATCCTTTTAACTGAATTGATTTCCGCACAATTCTTCCAGAATGCCGTAAAAACGGCCCACATGCACTCCGTCCACCAGCACATGGTTCGCCTGAATGGCTACGGGCATCACCATCCTGCCGGAAACATCCTCCTCCACCTTCCCCAATGGATAAGGGGAAAGTATTGGTCCCGGAACACCCTGTAGGCGCTGGCCACCTGTGTGAATGGAATCCACGGCAGGCAGCTGAATACGGCGATATCCGCCCTGTGGCACGGATTCGCCTGGGCGGGAGCAAGTTTGGCCGCCTGCACAAGGGGAACGGCATGTTCCAGAAAATCAGGCAGCTCCATCCGGTATTCCACTAAAATCTGAGTGAATTCTCCATCCATCCGCAGCCAGCACCGGAACCAGGGCATTCACGGACTCATACTCCCACACCTCCCCTTCCTCCACCCGCTGGCGCAGCTGGGGAACCCTGTTCAACGCCTTCAGCAGCACAAACAGGCACAAAATGAAAAAGGAAACTCCCTCCCGTTTCGCATAACGGTACAGGGCATCCACCCGGACCGGGGACGTAATGGAAAACATGGGGCAGTCAAACGTCCGGAAATACTCATAATGGGACCTTCGAGGCCAGGAAGCGATTTCTATTTTCTTTTTTTCATGCACTTATTTTCTATTCAGGGAAGGCTCCCCGTACACGTTTTTACATTTTTGCTCCGGAAGCAAAAAAAACAGGACAGAAGCAGTCAAAGCGACAATATTCCCCGGCTCTCCCGAAAAATTCCCAGCATGGCTGTTCCCAGCGCCAACGCATTAATTAATGCCTTTATTTATCCAATCATCAACTATGTTGCAATAAAGAACATCCTGAATGCCCCTACCCCTCGCGAACGGAAAGCAAATCCGTTACGGACGCATGCTTCATGCGCCACGCAGGCAGAAGGCACGCCAAGGATGAGAGGGCAAGCACCAGAAGCACAGCACAGGCCAGATGCGCCCAGGGCATTGTGACAGGAGGAGTAACGATGCCGAAGTGATAGCCGTATTCCAGAATCTGGATGGAGCACCAGGCGCCCAGGACTCCCAGCGCAAGACTCATGACAACGGCGCACAGGGAAACCATCAGCGTTTCCGCCCAGAGCATCCGCATCACCATGCCGCCCGGCACGCCCACCGCACGCATCAATCCAAATTCCCGGCGGCGGGACTGCACGGAAGCCAGGACGGTGTTAAGTACGGCCAGAACGGCGATCACCATCATGATGATGGGAAGCTTGCTCATCGTAAAAATCACATCGTCCCCACGGCTGGTAACGCTTTCCCCAGGCTTTCCCGGGTCAGGGCCTTCACCAGAGGCTTGGCGCCTTCCCCTCCGTTTCCCTGCTCTCGCACCTTCATCAGGGCGTATTCCCCCAGGTCGTTCTGAAGTTCCACGTTGCTAATCCCCGGAGCAGTATCCCCCCAGATAAACTGGAATCCCTGATGAGCGTATTCCTCTTTGAGCCAGCGTTCATCGGCAATCGCCAAAGCGGCAACAAAACCCCGCGGCGCACGCGCATTCCGCTGGTCTTGGTCAACCAGTGCCAGCCGAGGAAGGAAATTATTCCCGCCACCTTCCAGGGTTCTCCCCGTACGGCGGCCCCCCTGCCCCGGCCGCGAATACCAACAAAGGGTTCATTTCCGGAACGACGTTCCCGGGAAGACGGATTAACCAGCACCAAGTCATCCCCGACCTTCAACCCCACCGTCCGTGCAAACGTGTCCGGAATCAGGAGAGAACGGGTGGATTCCAGCATGGCATAAGCCTCCTGCGGGTTTCCGGAAACAAACACGGGGTTGAACAGCGGATGGCTCCCCCGGCCATCTCCGCCACGGGAATGCCGGCCAGTACGATGGAACGGTTGCGCATTCCGGAAAAACCGGGGGGTTTTCATCTGTGCCGGAGCAATATCCGGTTCATCCACGTAGATGGGATACATTCGGGGAATTCCGCAGGCTGGGGCGCGCCATCAGCTCTGGAACATCCGGAGATCTGAACTCCGTATGCAGGAAGGAAACCAGGGTTCCGGGTGTTGACGTATCCGGGGAAAAAGGAACCAGCATGGAATAGCCCCATGTCTGCACCCCCACAAAGAGAGAGAGGCCCACAGACATGGATACGGCAGTTCCCACGGAACGGCTGAGGTTGCGGCTGAGCTGCATTTTCAGGAAAGAATGCGGAATGCGCAGCAGAAATCCGGTAATCCATGCCCCGGCCCACTCCGTCACGCGCACGAAGGTGGGGGCCAGAAATAGCGCGCCGGCTACCAGGCCGGGGTAACCCAGCCAGAAAAATATCCATTTGCGCGTTTCTGCCTCCAGGCCCGGCAACAGCAGGGCCGCAGGCTGAAGACACACGCATGCGAGGCCCGCCACAACAGACCACACAGGAACACGGCTCACCTTCCCGATGAATCCGGAGGAAGGAACGGCCGCTTCCAGCGGAGACTGGCGGGAAGCGCGCCACGCAGGAATGATGGAAGCCAGCAAGGCCCCGCCCACAGCGCATACGGCGGCGGTTAATACGGTGGACCAGGCCAGCACGGGTACAGAGGCAGAGCCTTCCTCCAGCAGGTACACCAGGAAAAAGCCTGCGGCCAACCCTCCCAGCAATGCCGGAATGCACAGGAAAATCCCCTCTCCTGCAATCAGTAGAGCAATTTGCACGCGCCCCAGCCCTAGAGCACGCATCAGGGCCAGTCTGCGGGCACGTTCGCTGACGCCAATGCTCAACGTTGTGAAAATAATGAAAATACAGGAGAACAGGACAAGCCAGACGGACATTTCCGCGCTATCCTTCTGTGAACGGACGGACCGGTCGCTGGAAAGCCGCTGGATGATGGAATCCGTATCCGCCACTGCAGCGGAAGCCTGTACCAGCTCCTGCCGGAAATTCTCCGCAAATTCCTTTTTGTCCACCCCTTCCTTGAGCTGAACGTAAATCAAATTGGGGGCAAAAGGCTGCCCCGTAATTTTCTCGCATACCTTCACGGGCACAAAAAGGGAGGAAAAAGCCGGGCCGGACATGCCGCCCGGCCCCATAATGACGCCGGGGGTGGCCTTGGCCTGCTTGACGATGCCCACAATCGTTACGTCGTACACATGCGTTCCCACGCGTACGTTCATGACAGTCCCCCCCACTCCCGCGCTGAAATATTTGGCGCTTCCGCTGCCCAGTACCCCCTCCATAGCTGAGGAGGAAGCCATATCCGGCCAAACTCCCTCTTTCAATTCATAAGGCCACTCCACAGCATGGTTTCCCACCAGGATGGGGCTCTGGGGAGGAATTCCCATGCGGTCGCGCGTCTGCTCGTCAAAGCTGCCCCGCTCATTTCCGCAGCCGATTTGGAGGCGCGGCACCTGGCACGCGGCGTTCACCGTTTCCACAAGGGGAGAGGCGGCCAGACGGGCGGGCAGCTCCGGGTCACGGAACTGCGGGTACTGTCCGGGAGGAAGGGGCCCTTTGGAAGGCTCCGGCACCAGGCAGAGGTCATAATTCCCCCCATATAGGCCTCCGCATCATTATCAAACTCCCTGACCAGCGTATCATAGCCCCCCATCATCCATACAATGAGGCTGACGGAGACAAGAATGGCGAACACGCTGACTGCCATCCGGCCGGGGTTGGCGCGCAGATCTCTCCAAATCAGTTTGAACAGCAACGTCATAAGGCGTCATTCAGCGTACGTTCATAGAAGGAGGACAATTCCGCAGGACCGGCAAATTCCGCTGTGGATCTGTCGTCCACAATACTGCCGTCCTTGAGTACGACTACACGATCCGCCCACATGGCTACGTCCGGCGCATGCGTCACCAGGACAAAAGCACAACCTTGCGCACGATGCAAATCCCGGAACAAATCTCCCATAAGCCGGGTATTTTCAGAATCCAGGTTGCCCGTAGGCTCATCCGCCAGCACCAGAGCGGGACCGGAGACCAATGCACGGGCAATCGCCACACGCTGCTGCTCCCCGCCGCTGAGCGTATCCGGCATGGCATGCCGACGGTGAGACAGCCCAACCTTCTCAATCATGGCGTCCAGGGCGGAAGGAATCACCTTCCTGCCTCCCGCCAGGGACGGCAACAGAATGTTTTCTTCCACGTTCAAGGTGCCCACCAGGTTAAACATCTGGAAAATGAACCCTACACGGTCCCGCCGGTACACCGTCAGGGAGGCATCCGACATGGAACCGAGATCCATCCCATCCACCGTCACCGTGCCGGAATCCGGAGCCAGCAGCCCTCCCAAAACGTTCAGCAGAGTACTTTTTCCGGAGCCGCTTGCGCCCATCACGACGACGAACTCTCCCCGGTTCACGGTAAGGCTGATATCTTTCAGCACAGTGATATTCCCGGAACCGGATTTGAAACTGCGCTTGAGATGGCTGACGGAAATGACGGGGGAACTCATGGCGGAAACGCAAGGTTAAAACGTGGTCTTCAGGCCTACTTCAAACGTGCGCGGCTCTCCCACCGTGCACTGCACGGCATGGCGGATGGACTGCACGTACTTTTTATCGAAGATATTATACACAGCCAGCCTCAGCGTAGCGTCTTTCAGCCATTTGGATTCCGGCAGGGGGATTTCCACCGTAAAGTCGAATACGCTATAGGAGGGGATGGTGTAGTTGTCCGCAATTTTTGCGCCTCGGAACGTAGCGTAGTAGGAATCCTTGCAGCGGTAGCCCAGGCCCAGCACCGTACCGTTCAGCAATCCTCCGTCAATGCGATACTTCTGCCAGAGGGCCAGAGCATTCGGAGCAATCGTGGGATACACTTCCCCGGTGGTCCGGTTCTTGGTACGGGTGTAGGTGTAGGAAAGATAGGAACTCCAATTCTTGGTTATTTCCCCGTTCAGGGAAAGTTCCACGCCTTCCGCCCTCTTGGAGCCGTCCGAATAGTACCGGTTGGTATATCCGTCTATGGCAACAGGCGTATTATTCTGGATGATGTCAAACCAGGAAGCGGAAAACCACACCTTATCAACCGGGCTGACCCGGAACCCGAATTCCATCTGGTCCGTACGCCAGGAATCGGTCAATTCCTTTCCGTTTTCATCCAGATACCCGAAGTTGGGGGCGGAGGTACGGGCTGCGTTGGCGAACAACGCTACGCGTTCGCCGAACATGCGGGTAATTCCGAAGCGGGGGCTCCACGCAAACGCATAATTATTGTCCAGGCTGAAATGCGCGTCACCGCGAACGCCGGCCAGAAAACGCCACTGTCCATAACTGAGGACATCCTGCAGCAGAAAACCCGCCCTCTGCACCACGGTATCCGTCGCATTGGCGCCGGAATAATCGCGCCCTGCAGGGAAAAAAGGAGGAGGATTGTACAGGGAAAAATAGCCATTCGTGTTCGCGGTGGCATTTGTCACCAGGCTGGAACCGTCTCCATAAGTGCTGCTCCCCGTGTAAGAAACGCCCATCAGGGCTTCATGCTTCACCTGCCCGGTCTTAAATTCCGCCAGTGCGTTGGAATAAAAATTCAGTTGATATTCCACTTGTCGCTCCAGGCGGCTTCATATTTAGCCTTTCCGGAAGCAATCATCTGGTTGTAATAATCCGCCGTGCTGGTTCCTCTCCCAGCGGAAGAGGAAATGCCCCAGACATTATAGTCCACATCGCTGTACCCAATACCGCCGCCAATGCGGATCGTCCATATCTTTTCCAGCTTGCGTTCGAAATCCAGCATCGCCAGCAGGGATTTGGAATTAAGCCTTCCGCTCGGAGAACCGTACCAAGCGTCATACGGCCCCACAAAATGGCCGCCCAACACAGGGATGCCCATAGTCGTCGGAGAATTTTGATACTGGAAACTGGTCGTCAGCACCGTCTTGGTGCGGGAATCATGCTGCCAGCGGAAAATGGGGGACACCGTGTACTTCTGGCCTCCGTTGGCTCCGTTGCTCAGCCAGAACGGGCGTTCATACTCGGCGGCTACCACCGTACGCAGGGGGCAAATCCATTCGTTTCATCCCCCTGTACCGGGTATCGTAATCGTTGCGCGGTATTTCTGCCCGTGATGGGAAAGGCGGGCGTAAGCCGTCAACTCCGTCCGTTCCAGAAAATCAGGCTCCTTCAGGATCAGATTGATGGAACCGCCGGCGCCGTATGCCCCGAGCGTACTGGTCTGACCGCCGGAAATGGAACCGATGGGGCCTTTGACAATCTCAATATTTTCTATCAGGGACGTATCCATGCCATACCCCATGCCTCGCGGAAGAGGCATGTTGCCGATCTGAACATCACTGCCGGCAAAGCCGCGGATGGTGTACTGGTCCGCCGTACGGGACAAAAGCATGTCCCCACCCGTATTGACGGAGGAATCCATACGCAGCGCTTCCACCAGGGAATCGGACCCCTTGGAATCCATCAGGTCCCTTGTAATGACGTTTACCGTTTGCGGAACTTCCTCCGTCTTCATGTTCGTGAGAGTAGCGGAACTGACCGTTTCCGCCCGCAGGGACCTGGAACGGATGGTCATCACGCGTTCCGGCATTTCCTGCACGCCTTCCTCTGCGGCGGCGGCCTTTGTCTCGGCATAGGCAGATTGTCCGAGAACAAGCAGGCTCCCAATGGCGGCAGCACGGTGCAGGCCGCGCCCCTGGCGGCGATGGCGGGGGGTATTCATGTTGGATAAACGCATAGGGGCAAGTATAGGACGGAACAAAGAACCGTCCATTCCCGTTTGTTAACAATTTGATAACAGACCGTTCCTTTTCCTTCCGGCAAAAGCGCATCTGATGGCAGAACGGCCCCGCCCTTTCACAAACCCAATGCCTGCGCCCGGCTCTCCGCCGCGGCCTTCAGCCATTCCCGCAATGCCTCCTTATCCCCTGTAGCCAGCCAATTCCTCACTTGTCCCAGTTGGGACAGGGCTTCATCCAGACGCTCCAGAACAGCAGGAGCATTTTCCTCCAGAATTTCAGCCCACATGGACGGTTCCCCCATGGAAACGCGGGTAGTATCACGGAAACCTCCGGCGGATACCAGCCCCAGCAGCTTCACATCCCCACCGTCCAGGGCGCTGTGGACGCACAGGGCAGACAAAGCATGAGGTATGTGGGAAATGCGTGCCACGGAAGAATCATGATCCGCCGCTTTCATCCGGATGCAGTGGCAGCCCACACGCTCCCAGAACCTCTGGAGCAACAGCAGCACATCTTCATGCACATGCTCGTCATTCGTCAGGATGCAGGTCGCATCCCGGAAGAGGTCCCCGGAAGCATGCTCCATACCCTGCTTTTCGGAACCGGCCATGGGATGGGAGCCGATAAACGCCACGCCGGCTTTCTTCAGCACGGAGCCCACGGCCTGGTGAACCCCCCCCTTCACGGAACCCACATCCGTTACCAGTACTCCCGGTTTCAATAAAGGAAGCATGTCGGAAACAAGGCGGGGCATCACGCCAACCGGGGTAGCCAGCACAACCAGATCCGCCCCCTCCACCACCTCTTCCATCCGGGAGGAAGCGGCATGGGCGGCTCCGGAAGAACGGGCATATTCCAACGGTTCTTCCCTCCTGCCCCACAAGCGCACGTGCACATGCGGCAACTGCTTCCTGACAGCCAGCGCCAAGGACCCGCCCAGAAGGCCGGGGCCGAGAATGGCGACGGAGGAGAAAAAAAGCTGCTTTCTGGAATATTCTCTCATGGATTTACAGGGGAATACATCAGCGCCCCGGAACATCGGCATGTTCAGGGGCGCGGCATGATCTCGTTGCGGCGGCCGCATCAGGGCACGCGGAACTTCTTAATCTCGTTGGGAAAGTTGGTGTCCCGCAATACCGTCCCGGAGGGATACGGCTTATTGGTGCTCCTGTTCAAAATCTTGATCTTCTTGGTGCGGTCATACGGGCTGACCACCACCGTGGGATCCGCCGTAGGCCACGCCACCGGTACGGAAGAAGAAGCGGGAGGTTCTACTGGCCTGGGGGCGGCAATGCCGGAACCGGCGGAACCACTCACGGGATTAGGAACGACGGGCTTGGGCACAACGGGAGCCGGAGGCGTGATATTGTTGGCCCCTCCCACCATATTGCCGATGGTCCCGGAATTGGTCCGGGCGGGGTCCGGGTTAAAACCGGGGATTCTGCCCGGCCATCGGATCCAGAGAATTTTTCACGCTGAATATCATTCAGCAGGCTATCGCCCTGGGCGCCCACAGCGCCGGACGGATAGACATTTTCCGTAGGATAAATGCCGATGGGGCGTTCATTCACGCGCTCCGTTTCACAGGAAGGCAGAAGAATTGCACCTGCGGCCAGCAGCACGCCTATCGTCGGGGAAGTATTCATATAATCTCTCTTCGGGTGATAGCTTTCTGCCAGCATCCTACGGTCCCGCAACCTCATGTCAACCATAAAGCCTGTTTGCCGAACCTCTTCATGACAAGGAATCTTCGGCTTCCGTCCCCGCACGCGGGCAAAGCCGCCCGAACAGACGCGCTCGCCGCATTTCTTTTACCCATCGGCAGCGCCGGAACAGCCCTGGACGGACTCAACAAAAGGAAGAGCCGGAAAACGGCACAAAGACGGAACAACCATCACTCTTTATCAACAAGCGCTCCAACAGGTACTCCTGCCGCAGCCTTATTCGGAAGAAGCCGGAGCTCCATTCCGTTCTCCAGCGGGAAGAGACGCTTCCCTCCCGAACATGCCGCGCCGACCTCCGGCCCTCCCCTGCCCGCCCTCTTCAAAAAACTGGAAAAAACGCTTCCCCCTCTTCCCGGGAACGCGCCTGTACGGGAACAGATTATCCTTCCCTACCCCCCATGATCTGCTACAATCCGCCCCACATGGATGACGTACAGACATCTAAGAAAAAAATGCCCTCAAAACAGGAATGGAGGGGATTTTATTCCCTGATTCTCATTCAAGCCCAGAACGCTTTCAATGAAAAAGCCGCCCAGTTCCTGCTGATTCCGCTGGGCGTCTGGCTGGCTTCCACCAACGCCGCATACGGGCCGGATTCCTGGGTCAACTCAACTCCTCCAGTACATTCTGGCCTGCATCTTTGTTCTGCCCTACATTCTGTTCTCCCCTCCTTCGTCGGATGGCTGGCGGACTGTTTCTGCAAGGCCCGCATCATTCAATTCATGTCTTTCCTACAGATTCTGGTACTGGGGGCCATGCTTCTGTGCTACAAATACGAAAACATTGAAATGGCCGTTTTCTGGTTCTGCGTCTTCTCCGTCCAGGCGACCATCCTGAGCCCGGCCAAAAAGGGAGTGGTCAAGGACATGGTAGGCTCCCGGCAGCTGGGCTACGCTTCAGGGCTGATGGAGATGAGCCTCATCCTGTCCATGCTGGCGGCCCAGATAGGCATCTTCGCCTGGTTCGACATCCTGCAAGTCTCCTCCAACGACGGCTGGGAAGCAGCCGCTTTCCCCACATTCATCCTCACCTGCATCGCCGTTCCCGTAGCCATTGCGTCCCTTTACCTCCCGCGGTATCCGGCCAACCAGACCAGGAAATTCGAATGGAAGCTCTTTTACGAACATTTCGTGCAGCTCAAGTATCTCTGGAGCCAGCGGGACTTGAGGCTCAGCGAAATCGGCGTGTCCTACTTCTGGTTCCTGGCCGGCGCCCCTGATGCTCATCTCCTCCAAATCGCCCAGGAACACCCCATTGACGGTACCGGATTCAGCATGTCCGCGGCCATTCTCATGGCATGGCTCAGCGGCGGCACGGTGGTAGGCGGCGTCATCGCCTCCATCATCTGCAGTAAAAAAAAAATTGAACTGGGGCTCATTCCCCTGGGCGCAATCGGCTTCACTATCGGGTGCATATTCATGTCCTTCTTCGCACCCGGCTCCCTCCCCAGCAACATCGGGTTCGGCATCACCGGAGCTTTCGCCGCCGCGTACCTGGTGCCGTTAAACGCCCACCTTCAGGACAACTGCGACCCCTCCAACCGCAGCACCGTCATCGCCGCCGGCAACCTGATGGACTGCCTGATGGGGCTGGTGGCCGTCGGCTTCCAGCTCATGCTCAGGAATATCTTCTCCATCCAGAACCAATTCTGGGTGCTGGCCGCCCTGGGCGTGGTCATTACCATTGTGGCCTTCCGGCTTATTCCCCGTGAATTCATCCGCATGATGGGCCTCTGGATCATGAGGATTGTCTACCGCTCCCGCATCATCCACCAGGACCGCATCCCGGAAGACGGCGGGGCCGTTATCGTCTCCAACCATGTCACCTACGGGGATGCGCTGTTCCTTTCTCTCATCTGCCCGCGCCCCATCCGATTTATCGTGGCGGAGGAATTCGTAGCCATCCGCTGGCTCGGCTGGATTCTGGAACTCTTCAACTGCCTGCCCATTTCCTCCCGTAATCCGCGGGAATCCCTGTCCAAGGCCATCCAGGCCCTGAAGGCCGGAGAAGTCATCTGCATCTTCCCGGAAGGCCAGCTCACCCGCACGGGAACCCTGTGCGCCGCGCGCCGGGGGCTGGAAATGCTGGCGAAAAAATCGCGCTGCCCCATCGTGCCCATTTACATGGACGAACTATGGGGCAGCATCTTCTCCTACTCAGGCAACCGCTTCTTCTCCAAGGCGCCTCTCCGCGTTCCCTACCGTTTCACCGCCGCCATCGGAGAGCCCATTGAGCCTGACGCCGTCAATCCCCGCATGGTCATCAACACGCTTCGGGAGCTATCCTCCACATGCCTGGAAATTGCAGCCAGCATCGGCAGGGATGCCATCCTGAACCATCTGGAGCGCATCGCCCACAAGCCGCTGGTCTTCTCTAAAAACGCGCGGCTCTCCGGGTATGAAATAGCGGAATGCCTGATGAACGATACCGTGGAAGCAGAGCATCCGGAACTCAGGAAATGGCTGTCCACCCTGCTGGACAGCACCCGCCCCAAAGCCGCCTGTGCGACTTCTGGATGAACGCCCAGCAGCTGGAACGGGTGAACTCCCTCCAGCCCCGGGAATTGCTGCTCACCAGCATAGGACGCGAAGAAGTCCACGAAACGGTGGCCGCCGTCCTGTGGCCCATCCTCACCAGCACTCCCGTTTACCTCATCAGCGACGGGGACCACAGCATGCCGGAAGGCATCAGGCAGATAGCCGGTTCCGATTTCCTGCGCCGCAGGCTCTACAGCCTGGTTCCGAATACGCGCACGCCGTTTTATGACTTCAGCGGCTCGGGCGACCTGGTTCTCCCCAACATCGGCTGGCGGCCCTGCTTCGCCACGGACCGCGGCATTATCCTGGCCATGTCCATGAAGAGAAGCGTCTTCAAGCTGGATGACGGCACCGTTCAGCTCGGCATGAGGGCCAGGACAAGAGGACGCCTCCTCCCCGGCTTTTACCAGAATCCCCCTCTTTCCAACGTCATCGCCGGGGCCACCCTCTCCACCCCTTATTCCCTGCCGCCCAACCTGTACCTGGACGAGTCGGGCTTCCTGGCGGAACTCCAGTCTTCCAACCATGAACAATAACTCCTCGTCAACCCGCCTTCCCATCCCGCAGTATGTAATGACGCTGGCGCACGCGGCAGCCCTGCGGTCGGAGGACCCGTACCGCAAGGTGGGGGCCGCCGCCCTGGATGCGGACAACCGCGTCATCGGCACCGCTTACAACGGACTGTATCCCGGATTCAAGGCTCAGGACACCTTCTGGGCCAGCCGGGAAGAACGCCAGAAATACATGCTGCATGCGGAAATCAACCTGTGCAGCCTGTTCCGGAGGGGGGAAGCCAAGGTGGTGGCATGTACTACGATGCCCTGTACTTCATGCATGCAGGCGCTGTGCGCCCATGGCGTAAAGACCATTTATTACTGTGAGCCTTATGACAAATCCGAAGCTCCTGCCATCGCCAGCCTTTACGGCGTGGAACTGATCCAGGTTACGGACTATCCGCTCAGCCGACACTTCCCCCTTGTCCTGGACAGCTGATGCCCGGAAAATCAATCCCGGTGCACACGGCATGTCCAACCGGCCATGGGGCGGGGAACGCCGTCAATGGCAGGATCCAAATCAAGCCCGGTTTCCGTAATGGTGCCCGAAGTAATGACGCCCGCATTCCGCCCGGCGTCGTCAAAGGCAATGTTCACATTCGCCATGGTACAGGCGGAGCTGCTGTTGGCAGCCGGAGCAATATTCAATACGCCGGCATTCTCCCCGCTATTGAACCGGTACGTATAAACCCCGTCGTACACGGCTCTTGTATCCATTCTGATAACATCCACGTCCTGCCCGCTGAACTGGAGCTGGAATAAGATGCTTCCTCCCTCAAACAGGCTTACCTGCTGTCCGCTCAGGGAAGTGTTCCCGTCATCTCCGGACTTTACCGACCCTCCTCCGCATCCGGACAACAATCCGCACACCGTCACAGGAATCAGCAACAAGACAGGGAACAACTTTTTCATCCCCGGGAAAATGCACAACATAAAACTATAAGTCAAGCATACTCAACTATTATTTCATTTTTCCAACATTTTTAACATCACAAAAAAAACCGCCTGTTTTCACAGGCGGTCTCAAGAAAACACGGAAGCGATTAGCCAACCCATTTCCAGGTAATGGGTATTTCAATATCAGGGTGCAGGCTGTGCTTGACCGGACAGCTCAGAGCAGCCTGTTCCAGCAGCTTCCTGTCCGGATAATCGGACGGAAGAGGAACGGTAATGACGACTTCCAGCTTGCCGATACGGCGGGGATCCGCATTCATATGCTTGGCTACTTCCACCGTCATGCCTTCCAGATGAATCCCCTTACGTTCGGCAACAATACCCATGATCGTGCTCATGCAGCCGGCAAGCGCCGCTCCTACCAGGTCCGTGGGGGAAAAGGACTCACCCTTGCCGTTGTTGTCCACGGGGGCATCCGTGGAAAGCGTGGCCCCGGAAGGTTCATGAACCATGGAACAATGGAGGCCGCCCTCGTACGTCGTTTTAGTTTTTACCATGGCCTTATTTTATACAAGGCTCCCCGCCATGCAACACACAAACATTGAATCCCCCCGTTCTTTATGGTAACCGCCTTTGCTATGAGAAACTTTTTGAAAGCAGCCGTCGGCTGCCTGGGCATGATCGCCGGGTGTTTCAGCACGGGGGAGGCCCAGGACTTCGGAGGCATGAGCTTCGGGGAAGCGGGAAACTTTGGTCCGCCCCAGACATCCGGTTCCTCCAAGGCCACTGTCATCTCCTATGGAGAAGCCTCCTTCGTCATCGTGACGGAGCTGGCGCTGCCGGACCACTGGCACGTTTACTACAAAAATCCGGGAACCGTGGGACTTCCCATGGAAGGCGCCTTCCAGCCTGTGCCCGGCTTCCGGGTGGAAGGCCCCTTCTGGCAAATCCCGGAACTGGGGAAAGGGCTTGTGGATTTTTACGGATACAGCGGGAAAGCTAAAATGGCGTTCCGGGTAACTCCGGAAAAGGATGCCCCCCCGGAAGCGACGTTCACCACCACCATGACGTGGCAGATGTGCGCGGAACAGTGCGCCGCCCCGGAAACCAGAAACTTCAGCGTCACACTGAAGCGCGGAGACGGGCAGACAGCCCCTGACGCGGCGGAATTGACCGGGAACATGGCAGGGCTTGCCGCCCCCGACTGGGCGGAAGGGCTGAAAGCCCGGATTTCCCAGGAAGGGAAAACCGTCACCCTGCACCTCAGGACAAACGGACGCCCCGTTCCGCAGGATTCCGTCTATTTTTTCTGCAATCAGGGGGAAATCAACCCTACCACTCCCCAAACCTTCAAAAAACTGGATGACTCCAATTATGAGCTGTCCATGCAATTCAATGACACCACGGACGGCCTTTACCCCAACAACCTGCCGGACGCGGACAAGGGGAAACCGCTGACCAGCCTTTCCGGCATCCTGCGCGCCGGCAGGGAAGGCATCATCATCACCGCGGACGACCGCCCCTTCTCCGGGGAATCCCAGGCAACAGCCGCCGGAACGGAATCCGCCCCGGAATCTTCCGCTTCCATCCCCGCTCCTCCGCTGATGGGCCTGGGGGAAATCATGTTCTTCATGTTCATCGGCGGCATCATCCTCAATGTCATGCCGTGTGTCTTCCCGGTAATCGGCCTCAAGATTATGGGATTCGTCCAGTTGGGAGGGGGGGAACGGAAAAAAGTCCTGGCCCACTCCCTTACCTTCGTACTGGGCATCCTGATTTCTTTCTGGATCATTACTGCCATTCTGATTGCGCTGAAAGCGAACATGTTTGACTGGAGCGCCCCAGCCGGCCCCGGCGTGTTCAGCGGAGACTTCTGGCTGGGCCGCGGCGCGGAGGGCGTTGTCAACTGGGCGTTCTGGTTTGAAAACCCCTGGGTGAATTTCTGTCTGCTGGGCCTGATGCTCGCCATGGGGCTGAGCATGTTCGGCGTCTTTGAAATAGGCGTCAAAGCCACGACCATGGGCAACGACCTCCAGCACCGGAAAGGTTATGCCGGCTCCTTTTGGTCCGGTGCCCTGGCTACGGTCATCTCCACCCCATGCAGCGCTCCGTTCCTGGGCCAGGCTATGCGCGGCCATGCTCCAGCCGCCTCTGGGCATCGTACTCTGCCTGACCATGATGGGGCTTGGAATGTCCCTTCCCTACATCATTCTGGGCGCCTTTCCCGTCCTGACCAGATACCTGCCCAAACCCGGCGCATGGATGGAATCCTTCAAGCAGGCCATGTCCTTCCTGATGTTCGGCACCGCCGCCTACTTCCTCTGGATTTACATGGCCTTCTTTGATGCTGAAAACCATCCTCAGGACATCCTGTTCCTCTTCTTCGGGCTGGTGCTGTTTTCCATGGCCTTTTGGGTATACGGCAGATGGTGCCCCATGTACCGCAGCAGAAAGTCCCGCATCACGGGAGGCATCTTCTCCGTAATCTTCCTGCTGGCCGGCTTGTACTACATGCTTCCGCCGGAAGGAGCAGCCTGGTTCGGCCGCGGTTCCGCTCCCGGGGCGGCGGAGTCCTCCGCTGCCGCAGCGCCCTCCCTCCAGGAGGAAGGGAACATCTGGATACCCTGGAGCCCGGAAGCCATGCAGGCCGCCCTGGACGGAGGGAAACCCGTTTATGTGGACTTTACGGCCCGCTGGTGCTCCACCTGCCAGGTCAACAAGGCCTCCTATACGGATGAAGTGCTGGCCGCTTTCAAAAAATATGGCATCGTCATGATGAAGGCGGACAAGACCCGCACGAACCCCGCCATTGACCGGGAACTTAAAAACCTGGGGCGCACGGCCGTTCCCGTCAATGCCCTGTATCTTCCCGGCAGAAAACCCGTCGTCACCAGGGAACTCCTGTCCCCGGCCTACCTGCTGGAATTCCTGGAAAAGGAAATGGAACGCTAGGACGTCTTGTCATGCGGGCGGCAATCCGCCGCCCTCCCCCCCAGGCCATGCCGGGCAGCAGGAAACGGAGAGAACTTACCCTTCCCCGTTCAACAGCGGCAGCAACGCGTCCGCCCATGCCTGATAACCCTTCTCCGTTAAATGGACATGATCCCTGAACATGCCCTCCCCCTGAACGTCCCGTCCGACTTCAGCAGACTGCCGTTAATGGATAAAATGGTGGTCCTCGGAAGCTCCAGCCTGCGCAGCAAACGGTTAATCTCCTCCTGCCTCCTGCGCAACGGGCTGCCGGGATCGGTGCCGTAGGGAGTCACCTCCATCAGGATCAAACGGGTCTCCGGAAACTTCTTCAACAGGCGTACGGCTATCTCCCGGATGCCCTTCACCGTCTGCGCTGCGGCTTGCCTCCCCTTCCAGCGGCCGATATTATTCGTCCCGGCCAGTAAAACGCAATAGCGGGGGGAAGTCTTGACCGCCAGTTTCGTATCCTCCATACGCCACAGCATGCTGTCCGTCCTGTCCCCGCTCACTCCGAAGTTGACCGCCTTCATCGGCAGAAACAGCCTCTTCCACAGCGCGGCACCTTCCCGTTCCCAGCATTCCGTAATGGAATCCCCCACGAACAGAATGCCGCATTCCTTCCCCAGCAAATTTTCCCGAACCGCCCTGTAACGGGCCGGAACCCACGGCTGGGTATTCAGTTTGGGAACATCGGGCGGATCCGGAGCCTCATCAGCAGGAGACGCATACACGGCAGAAGAAGCAAAGGAGAGCAATAAAAAAACGGCAGAGAAAACAGAAGCATTCATCTTTTTCCGAATACGCGGCCCGGAAAAGCATTCTTTCCCCTGCCGGGAAAATCATGTTCTCACCGCCTTGCCCAATACCTCCAGAGGCTGGCCGGACAAATTCAATTCCTTTACCAGAAAACGGACAATCAGCAGGCTTGCCAGCGCATCATACAAAGCGTCATGCCAGCGGCGCGCAGGAAGCAACGCCTCCACGGAACAGGTCAACCCCAGGGCGCCGCACAAAGAAGACAGGGAATAATCCTCCAGACCGGGGACACACATCCTGCCCAAAGCCAGCGTATCCAGCCACGGACCGAAGCCGTGGCCCGGAAACCGCCGCAGGAACTTCCGTTCCGTAGCCGGATTATGCCCCACCACCACGGCCTGCCCCAGCCGGGAACGTATCTCCGGCCACAGGGAAGGAAAAGACGGGGCATCCGCCAGCATCTCCGTAGTAATGCCGTGCACCTGGGAGGCGGACCATAAAACCGGCTTCTCCACCGCAATATAGGAAGTCCACAACTCAGGTTCGTCCTCCAGGCGGGAACATGCGGCTATGCCTATCTGGACAGGCTGGTCCGTCTCCCCCCGGGCCGCGCCGGCGGATTCAAAATCAATGGCGGCGAAACGCAGGCCGCCGATTGTATCCGAAAGCGGAGGCATATCAGAACAACTCCAGCTGAGCGTATTCCCCGACAGGCATATCGTCGTCCATGTCCGTATTCTTGGCTCTCGGTTCCGCCAGCCGGGAGCGCCCCTTTTTCCTGGGGCGCGTGGAATTCATCTCCAGATGGGACAGGATGGCCTTGGCGCGGTCCACAATGACGGCAGGCATGCCGGCCAGTCGGGCCACCTGAATGCCGTAGGACTTGTCCGCCGCTCCCGGCACAATCTTGCGCAGAAACACGATTTCCTCCTTCCACTCCCGCACGGCCACATTGTAATTCTGCACGCCCTGCCTGGAATTGGCCAAATCCGTCAGCTCATGATAATGCGTAGCGAACAGGGTGCGGGACTTCAGCTCGTCATGCAGGTATTCCGCCACGGCCCAGGCGATGGAAAGACCGTCAAAGGTGGCCGTGCCCCGCCCGATTTCATCCAGAATAATCAAGGAGCGCTCCGTAGCGTTATTCAGAATCAGGGAAGTTTCGCTCATCTCCACCATAAAGGTGGACTGGCCGCGCGCCAGGTCGTCGCTGGCTCCCACGCGGCAGAAAATGCGGTCCACCAAACCGATGTGGGCGGCTTCCGCCGGCACATACGCTCCAATCTGGGCCATCAGCGTAATCAGGGCCACCTGGCGGATATAGGTGCTCTTGCCCGCCATATTGGCCCCGGTCAGCAGAATAAGGCGGTTTTCCTCCGGTTCCAGAAAGGCGTCATTGGGAACGAACACATCGCCGGAAACATTCTGCTCAATAACGGGATGACGGCCATTGACAATGCGCAGGGTCATGGAATTGTCCAGAACGGGGCGGCAGTACCGGTACTGCTGCGCGCCCTCAGCCAGCCCCAGCAGCACATCCAGATCCGCCATGGCGTCCGCCGTCATCTGGATATCGTCAATGTGGCGGCCCACTTCTTCACGCAACAGGAGGAACTGCTCATACTCCACCTGGCGGGAACGCTCGTCCGCCCCCAGGATGGTATTCTCCATCTGCTTGAGCTCCGGGGTAATAAAGCGCTCCGCGTTCACCAGCGTCTGCTTGCGCTGGTAATCCGGGGGCACTTTATCGTAATGGCTCTTCGTTACTTCAATGTAATAACCGAAGACGTTATTAAAGCGAATTTTCAGGGAATCAATTCCCGTGCGCTTGCGCTCCTTCTCCTGCAGCCGTGCCAGCCACTCCTTCCCGTCGCGGGAAGCCAGCCGCAATTCATCCAGACCGGCGTGATACCCTTCCCTGATGATGCCGCCCTCCTTGATGGTCACGGGCGGTTCCTCCACCAGGGCGCGCTGGAGCAAATCCACCAGCTCATCAAAACAGCCCATGCGGGAACGGATGCTCTCCAGCATCTCCCCGCCGCCGGGCAGGGATTCCAAATCATCCCTGAGCGCGGGGATGCGCGACAGGGAGGAAGCCAGCGCCTGAAGGTCGCGGGCATTCCCGGCACCCTGGGAAATGCGCCCCGTCAGCCGCTCCATGTCCCGCACATTCTTCAGGCTCTCCCTCAGCTTGCTCATCAGGTAGGGCTCCTGCAGCAGAACGGCGATCACCTCCTGCCTCGCCAGGAGCTTTTCCAGATCGCACAGGGGGTGGAGCAGCCAGTCCCGGAGTTTGCGTGCGCCCATGGGTGTGCTCGTCCTGTCCAGGGTCCCCAGCAGGGAAAGCTTCACGCCGCCGCGGGAATCCACCAGGTCCAGATTCCTCTGGCTGGCCTGGTCAATCAGCACGGCGTTCTCCGTGGCGCGCACGGAAATGCGGCGCAAGTGGTCCGTGGGGCGGCGGAGCTGGTAGCCCAGATAATGGAGCACCGCGCCGGACGCCCCCAGGGCGGCGGTCATCTCCCCGCAGCCGAAGCCGTCCAGGGAATGCACCCGGAAATGGCTCAGCAAATTGGGAATGGCCGTGGAAGGCAGAAAAGTATATCCGTCGTAATAAAGCGTGGGGTGGGTTCCGGGGAAGCAGTCCGTCTGCTCGTCGCTGACCAGGAGTTCGGAGGGATTGATGCGGGACAGCTCGTCCAGAAGCAAATCCATGTGTTCGAACTGGGCCACGGAAAATTCCCCCGTGGTATGGTCCACGCATGCCAGGCCGAAGCGCTTCTTGTCCCTGTACAACGCCACAATGTAATTATGGCGGGAGGAATCCAGCAAATTCATGTCCGCCAGGGTTCCGGCGGAAATCACGCGGGTCAGTTCCCGCTCCACCAGTTTGCCAGGCTGCGGAATGGTGGTCTGCTCCGCAATAGCCACCCGCTTACCTCCCTTCACCAGCCGTCCGATATACCCTTCCGCGCTGTGGTGGGGCACCCCGCACATCGGAATGCCGTGGCGCTTGGTCAGCGTCAGGCCCAAAATGGCGGAGGCCTCCTTGGCGTCCTCAAAAAACATTTCGTAAAAATCCCCCAGCCGGAAAAACAGCAGCACGTCTTCCGGCAAGCCCTTCTTCATGCGAAGGTACTGATCCATCATCGGGGTTGAGGCAGGTCCGGAACTACTCATAAATAACGGTGAAAGAGTAATCCGATTGCGGCTTCAAAGCAAGGTTGGAATCCGGTCAAGACAGGATGAGAATATCCTGCAAACACCTATTTCTTGAAACAGGATTAGTTCCTTCCCCAGCTACTCCGCCTTACTGCCCCTCTTCAGCAAATGCCTGCGAAGCGTCGCCCTCTGAATCCCCAGCAGTTCAGCGGCGCGGCTGATGCTGCCGCATTGCTGATAAACTCTCTCGCAATGCCAGGCCGCCACCTCATCCAGCCGGACAGGCATCACTCCGGGAATATCCTCACCCCCCGTTTTTCTTCTGTTCCGCGATTCTCCAAATACCGGCTCAGCACATCCCGCCAGTTTCCATGCCCCATGACGTCGGCATATTTCAAAAAATTGGACAACTCCCTCACGTTTCCCGGCCAGGAATAAGTCATTAACACTTCATCCGCGCCATCAGGCAAAGGGACGCCCTTTCTCCCTCTCCACAAAGCATCCGCTATTTCCGCAACATCCTCCATCATCTCCCTGAGAGGAACGGTCGTAACCGTAAATTCCTGAAGGCGAAACAGCAAATCTTCACGGAATGTCCCTTCCTTCGCCATTTTCCAGAGATTTTTATTGGTGGCAGTAATCAAGCGCACATTTACCTCTACCTCGCTGGTTCCGCCCAGAGGCAGCAGGCGCTTCTCTTCAAGAATGCGCAGCAGAACACCTTGAGACTCCAAAGGCAAATCCCCGATTTCATCAAGAAACAGGGTACCGCTGCAGGCCAGCTCAAAAACCCCCTTCTTATCTCCGGAAGCTCCCGTAAAAGCACCCTTGCGATACCCCAGAAAAGTTGCCTCCAGCAACCCGGGATTGGACGAGGCGCAATTAAAAGAAAGGAAAGTCTGATTCCAACGGGGCGAATTGAGATGCAGGTGCACAGCCACACTCTCCTTGCCCGTCCCGGATTCGCCAAGAATCATGACGCGTACGTCATCCACGGGAGCGGCCTTGATAATCATCTCTTTTAATCGTTGAACAGCTCTGCTCCTTCCCTTGATCTCCCGGTGCCCATACAACCGGAACAAATCCATATAACGGCGCATGGCGGCAGACTCGCCTCCCGTTCTCCGGCTCAGCAAATCGTTTAAATACAGGGCCAGAACTTTCCTGCCATGATCATCGCCCGACCGCATTACCCGGTTGACAAATCCGGCTGTTTGGGCCAAATCCAACATCCGGCCATAATCCGGATCTTCCTGACGCCCGACTTTCGCCAGGTATTTCGCCAACTCCCCTGTTTTCCCCAAGGGGGCACAAGCGATACACCATCTCCGTAAAGTAAAGGTCGCAGTCGCCTATTCTTTCTTCCAGCAATCCGGACAAACAGGCCTTTTCCTGTTCCCCCATTTCCTGGTTGCTCAACCATACCACACGCACTCCCGACCTTCCCAGCGACTCGATTTTTTTTTCGCCAGCAATCGGCTGTTCCTGCCCAGGCCAATTCCTACCAGATAAATGACTCCGGGCCGCTTCTCCTGAAGCAGAACTCCCGCCAACACTCCCGCCAGCCCGTTCATGGAAGAAAACCTCAACTCCGTCCCCCTTCCTTCCTCCTTCTCTTTCAGCGCCACAATCGCGCCTCCAAGCAGGCAATCCGCATATCCGTATCCAACAATAATCAATGATTGTTCCCTGCTCATGACATCTTCTTCCTAAAACCGTTCCTGTCTGAATCCGCATCCCGGTGCATGCCGGCCGCTTTCTCAGACACCCGGAGCTTCCTGCAAACAACTTCATACGGACACCCCGGAAAGATAAAGCCCTTTTCCTGTCCCTCTCCCCGTAAAAAACGGCAATTCCAGAGGATAGAGAACGCCGCGGCACAACAGCACGTTTCCATATCAAAAGCGGCTATCTTCATCTTTATTCCCATTTTCAGATCTTCAGCAAATAACGTGCCATATGAAAACGGTTCCGTTTCCGCACCAATAAAGGAACAAAAACGGGACACGCCGGTCAATATAAAACCACCGTCTGGTCAAAAATAATCCTTCCCTTTTAAGCCAGCCCCCCTTCCCGGAATATAACGGCAGCCTTCTTTGGGCTGGCACACTTTTTGCTAAAAAGAAAACGATGCGCTTTCCCTGCCCAATAAAACGGCTCTCATCGCCTCGTTCCTTTCCATCCTCCGTTCCTGTCCAGCAAAGGATGGAGCCTGCGAGCGATTTCACAGGGATCAGCATCCAGCAAATGGCAAATCAACACCACCTCCGTAAAAGTAAGATAGCGTTCCCCGGCCTCATATTTGGAAACAAACGTCCTGGTATTGTCCAGCATCAGAGACAGCTGGAGCTGGGAATATCCCTTCTCAAGGCGCTTTTTTCTCAAAAACGCTCTCAGAGATTCTTCCTGAACGCTGTTGCGATCTCTTTGCATGATAACATTCTAGCTGATTTTCATAAAATCCCCCAAATTAGGGGAATAATTCAACATGCCGCTCAAAACACGCCGATTGATGAAAAACAATAACTCGCAGCACCCCCTTCGGAAAAACTCCGGGAGGAGGAAACGCCTCCCGGAGGAACAAGCCTGGGAGTCCCTTTCCGAGCATCTGAAAAAAATCCCATCATTGCCTCGGCCAAGGCTTTATCCGCGGAACTGGACGCGGAAAACCACCCGGGAACGATTGCCATTGATGCAAACAAACGCCTTGTTCTTCTCCCCTTCCGGGAAACGCCGGAACCGGGGATAGAAGAACATTTTGATCAAGTCTGCACGCTGGATAAACCGGAAAAAACGGGAATCAAACGTAACCGGCGCTATATTGTCGATTGGCACAAGCTGTTTTTCCCCTGCAAAAAAGTCAGTCCGCTTCGTAAAAAAATCTTTCGTGAACTTTTCACCGCCTCCGGGGAAGAACTATCCTCCCGGAACATCTTTCTCACGACAGGAAAAGGCGGGGAACATCAATTCATGGACTATGGAGAAATTGCCGTAGAGTTCTTTATCTTTGACCACAGCAGGGAAAACTCATCCATTCGGTATTTATCCGCCCTGGAACGGTGCGGAGTCAACTTGCACGGCAGATACCATCATGGCCTGACTCTCTTAGCCTTCGCCGCCATGTCCAAAAAATGGGGAGCCGTCCGTTACATGCTCCGGGCCGGCGTCAGGGGGGATATCCCCGGCGCCCCTTTTGATAAGGGCGACGCGTTATCCATGTACAGGGCCTCATTCCTGCACATCCTGGCTGAGGGCGACTGCCCGGGCAGACTGGCCCGGGAATTCATGGGAATGCTGATGAGCAAACACCCGGATACCAACCTGGACGTTCAACATCCCGATACGGGAGCTTCTCCGCTGATGGAAGCCTGTCAATCCGGGAATTTAGTCATAGCCCGGGAACTTATCAGACATGGGGCCGACGTTAACCTTCCGGACAAAAATGGGCAAACTCCGTTAATGTGCTGTTGCGGGGAACCGGCCACATTCCATGCCTCCCTGACCCAAGCGGGCGCGAATCCCTGGCAGCGTGACAAACTGGGCCGCTCCGCCATTGTTCATGAACTGGTTGACGCTCCACATCCTTACTCGGGACTCTTCGCCATGTTATCCCGCTATCCCGTTATCCCGGAGGAGCAGCAACTCATCACCTTGTTCGCCGCCATGCACGCCGGATGGGATTGTCTGGGCATCCTCGCCGCAGCGGGCCTGCGCCTGGATATGCAGGCGCGCTATCATGGAAGAACGCTGCTTCACGAACTGGCGAGATGCTCCTCCCCTGGATCTTGATTTCCCTTGATAGCGAACAATTCCTGATGAACTTCTTTCAACCGGAGGTCATGGACGAAAGGGGAAATACCCCTTTTCTGGAAGCCTGCCGCTATGGAAACTTTTATGCCGCGGAAAGGCTTCTCAGGCTGGGAGCGGATCCGCTTGCCTGCAACCGGGCTGGCCTCAATGCCTGGGATGTGCTGGCGGAAGCGTTGGCCGGGATCAAACAACAAAAAAGAAAAAAGCTGTGCTCCTCTCGTTTTTCGGATCTTCCGCAGGAATATGGGCTGCGGGAACCGGAAGAAGTCCCCCAGGATGATGACGGCTTGTATGAACTGGCCCGGCTCCTTCACGCACACTCCATCCCGGCGCGCCACCCGGAAAAGACCATCGCCCATATCCTGGCGGCCGCGGAAAGACATACGCTGGAAAACTTCCCCTTCCGCCCTCACCTATCTATGGTTGGAGGCGGGCTTCCCCATGGAAAAACCGGAATTGCAGCAGGACTTCAGTTCTTTAATTCTCCGGCAGCACGTTATGTATGCAACTCTTAGAAAATATTCACTTCTCAAGGACGAGGCCGGCCTCCGGGAACGCGGCGAGCGAATGGCCTCCATCCTCTCCTCCTATCGCCATGCGGGAGGCAAACTCCTGTTCCCGGAAACAATGGAAAGGAAAATGCATCTTTGGAAAGAAATAAGCATGACGGTGAAGCCCCCGCTGGAGGTAAGGACCTATCCGCAACATAATATCAAAAATAAAAAAGTAAAACACAATTAAATTCCAACAAAATCCCCTGTTTCGGGAGAACGCAGACTTGACTTTCATTGGAGAAAATTTATCATAAAAAACTAAAACCATTAGATCAAAACAATGTGTTCAGAAAAAAAAATGGAAAGTTGGTTCTAACTGGGGAAACAACGGAGAATCCATTCTTCATTTGTTCTTAAATTACGGTTGCGTCTTTTTTTGGAGGAGCATCAGACAATGCGAAAAAAAAGGAGATTGGCGTAAAGTAAAAAAGGGGGATCTTCTGATCATTACAGAAGGAGAGACCTCAATAGCCATAGGAGAATGTCTGAGTTCGTTTTCCTCTTACGAAGAAAGCAAAATTCATTTTTGTTCGAATGATCGGAAATATATTAGTGAGAACGATGTAGTTATCTGCAAAGCCAACCTCTTTTTGTTGCCCGAAAAGAATCGATTTCTGGCTAAATATGGAAATGATACACAAGAACATTTTTTTTGTAGACACGCTAACGCTGCACCAGTGATCGAATCCTGGATGGAATTAAAAAATGAAAGCTCCAAAAACAGCTTTAAGCTGGATTGTAAAACAGAAGACCTTTCCAAATTATTTTCCGGAGAAGTCCGCTATCATGTCCCCATTTACCAACGCCCCTATTCATGGGGAAATGGCGAATTAAGATCCCTGATAGAAAATCTATCCGATGCCTTTAAGAAACAGGAACCCGTATTCATGGGTACGATCCAGTTTTCGGCGCCTGTTCTTTTAGATCCCGATGGCAAGAAACGTTCTTATGACATCATCGACGGACAACAACGTCTGACCACGTTTCTTATTCTCCAATGTGTTCTGGACGTTTTGACAGGAAACGATTTCAATAAAAAATTCAAAACTATCCTATATACTCATGTTAACAGAGGTTCCGCTCAAGAGGATCTGGATGAATTTTTTCTGATTTAAAAAGTGTAAAAGATGTAGAAAGATTGGGTGAAAAAAAACTCACAATAAATATTCACAAAACGCAAAAGAACTCTACCGCCTTATTGAGGAATTCTTCTCAAACAAAGACGAATATGATTCCATTCCCAAAGATACATTAAATAAATTATCAAATTTCATCACGAAAAATATTCAATTCATCGTCATCGAAACACACGCGAATCTTTCAAAAACGTTAAAAATTTTTGATACAATCAACACAACAGGGCTTGATCTTGGAACTTCTGACTTGTTCAAAATCCGTTTTTACGATTACCGGACACATATCTGCGGAGATGATGATGATATTTTCAATAGAATCTCAGAAATTTATCAATCCATAGACAATCGAAAAAGGGATCATCCGGAGAAGCCTTCATTTAGTATGGATGATCTTTTATCGACTTATCAGCGTGTACTCATCGCAAAAAACGGCCTTGATAGTGAAGCATATCGTATGGGACATCAGATTTTCTTTGAACGACTCTTTGGTACGACCCTTCAGACAAATCCATATAAAGAATTTAACAAGTATAAATTTTCCCTGAACAAAAATTTGCTCACATTGGATGATCTCAGAAAACTGAATGCCTGTTATACAATTTCATGTAATTTAATTGAGGAAAATGAAACGTATAAAATACTTAATCATTTTATCTGGAAAACTCGCTATGGAAAGTTTGTTCATGATTATGCTATTATCGCTCTTTTCTTTGAACGAATAACTCCTCAACAACTACAAAAATTTCACAGAAACACTATTCAAAATGCTCATACCGCCAAGTCTGTTCTGGGCAAAACAAGTTAACATGGTTATTAAAGATTTGTACGATATATTATTGCGAATCTCTTCTCCTTCCGGAGCTGATATATTTTTCGTTCTGAACGAATATACAAAAAAATACCGAGATTTATTCGAAAAGGCCTGCGATCAAGAAATCGCTGGCTACAATACATGGAAGCGTTTAGTTTGCCTCCTGTGTGAATATCTCCAGAATCCGGAAATCTCCTCTGCACAACTTTTCAATCAAGGAACAGATATCGAACATATTCAATGTTTTACAGATCAAGAAGACCCAGAAAAAATTAAAAATGAATGGAAAGAAGAGCTAAACAGGCTCGGCAATCTGGTTCTGCTGGAATCCAATCTGAATAGGTCCATCAATAACAAGCATAATAAAAAAGAGGAATGCTATAGACAAAGTGTCTACAAAACTGTACAGGCACTAGCGCATTGCGTTTCCTCCTGGAATAAAGAAGCTGCTGAAAACAGGAGAAGAGAACTCACCGACAAAATGGCAGCCTATATATTCTCCACAGGAACAGGACATTAATAATTCTTTCTGAAAAGCAATTCATTAAGAGTCACAGTGCCTCTGCCCGCTCCGATCAATAATTTGCCGGGGCGGGCATTTTTTATCCATTTCGGAAACATATCTTTTGCCTTTCAGCGTCCGGGCTCCCTTCATTTCCAATACTTCCGCGCTTTCCGGAAAAGCTGGCACGGGATTTGCCCATAGAAGAATATCGTTCAAAATAACAGAGCCCAATATGCCGGCAAGCTCAAATCCCCCAAAACAGGGGACTTTAATCTTGACGCGGAAGAATTGCAAAACTATATAACCTCCATATCAACTTTTACGTTTCCCAATGTTCATCAGATTTTACCGGCGTATTCCCCTTATTCCCGGAATCCTCTGGCTCAACATTTCCAAGGGAGGATTCTCTCTGACCACAGGAACAACCGGACGCAAAATAACCGTAAACAAACATGGAATCAGACTTCATCTGGGCTGGCCCAGAACGGAACTGGGCATCGGGCATTTCATCTCCTATGACGCCATCCAGAAATTGATCACGTCACTCAAAAACAAATAAACAACACCATCACCACCGCAACTATGGCAAACAAACAAGAAACAGACTGGATAGCCAGAATTATCAGCGCCATTATTTTTGCTATTGCAGTTTACCTCATTTTCCGGCCTATTTGTTATCTGTTCAAATCCTGGAAAATCCAAAAAGGAAATAAAACAATCATCCAAAACCTTCACCATAACCTGGGAGACTTCTGGTTAACCGAACAGGAAAAACAACAATTCCTTTTTCACACGGCCCAATGCGATCTGGCCGATAAAAAGATTAAAGAATTTTCCAGCTATTCTCTGCTTGTCCGTAAGGACGGTCAATACGACGAACGAAATCGAGACGGCAAAGAAGCCAACTACTACGCCGAACAAAAGGATAAATCTGAAAAGATAATCAAACAGCTTTCCCGCTCCCCTCTGAAAAAATGGAATCAATTCAATGATTCCCTGAAGGAGGAATACAGTTTGTGTACGGCCAATCTCCTCCTGTGGGCTTATATTCCGTTCCTCCTCGTCATCCGGCAATCAGATGATGGAGCAGGAATCTTTATTCTATCCATGATCTTTCTGGGATTGCTGCAGCTGATCGTTTACAAGCTCACCCTCTCGCTCGTCAAAAATCCGGCCTTTCCATTTACTCCAAAACCTGGACAAGTCACTCTGGATAACCTGAACGAACATACCCGCGGGGAAAAAAACAATCCTGCTCCATTTCCGGTTCAACCTCCCGCCGAGCATCTCGAATTGCGCGGAGGGTACATCTTCGGCAGTCTGGCCCTCATCATCTCTCTGCCCCTCGTCTTCATGTTCAGCCATCAATCCCCCGGCTCCCTCAACAGATAAGTGCCCTGCAAAACAAACAAACCAATTTAGAGAAAGGAATACGGAACGACTTTCAAAAACTGGAAAAAATGCAAAAAACAATCATCCGGAAAAAAAATAATATCTTCTGACTTCTCCCTCCCTGCAGCCTGCGTCAAACACGAATATTTCCGCTTTTTAACATGCCGAAAATGAAAACAGCCAAACATATCAAATGGATCTTCTGGGGCCTGTTTTTCCTGTCCCTGGGGATTGCCTTAACCACAACCAAACAACACGCCCCCAGTCGGCAGCATACTCTCTCCGGGAAATATGAGAAGCTGGTAAAAGAACGCAGCCATAACCGATATTTCATAATGATGTCGGATGCCATCAATTCCGAATTGGACAACCTGATCACAAGAGGGAAAAGATGCACCGGGCGCCATCTTGACGAATATATTCAAAAAAACTGCATCACTCCCATTTCCTGGAAAAATCCCTCTTCCCCGCAATTCCACAGCCTTGATGATTTTCTAAAAAGCGCCGACGAGCTGCTTCAATCAGACTAGTTCTCTTACATCCGAAACTCCTGCCTGCGGATTCCAGTGGAAACCACATTTTAATCACTTCCAGCATCTTTTTCGCCATTGCTTACTAAAATCATTGATGACGCCGTCTTTATTCGTCAACAACGGTATTGAAACGGCATCCATCAAGGATTGGCTGTTCCGTAATGATTGAAAAGGAAGGCTCAAAGCGATTGATCCCGTCAACGCCAAAAGAAATAATCCAAGAATTTATTATATCAACAATACCTCAAAAGCAATATGAAAAAAAAATAATCATCTCACTCATTGCATTTACTGCATCTCTTCTTAATTTAGGATATTCCCAATTCGCAGTTCATTCCATAATAGATTCTTCAGGAGCTTATTCATTCAACTATTACGAAAATAAAAGTTGGTCAGTATTTCCACATAATTTACTTATTGATCCTAAAAATAATAAAAATTGCACAATAGTATCTAATTATGGGGAATGGGCGATGAATACAAAACTATCAAAATCACTTCAGAGTCAATAAAAGTAATAATAATGATAACAAAAGCTAAAACCGATACTAGACTGACTCATAAATATCAAGCAACCATCAGGATTCCTAAAATTAATTTTACTCTTCCTGGAGTATATATTCATGCGGTTGAATATAAGAATGCAAATAAAAAATTAGGAGAATCGTATGCTATTGGAGTCACAGAAAAATATGGATCTGATGATCTTAATATGATTTTTTCTAAATATCCTATTGAAATTATTTGCCCTGCATTGAAATATGGCCTGTGACGGCAGAGCCAACTCTAACTTCAAAAACAAAAAAATTAAAATAAATATAATTCAATCAGGATTCAACCTATGCACAACAAAAGATTGGGATATAATGAACTTAATGTTCATTCCACATTAAACCATCTGGAGAGGGAATTTCCATTTGGACGTCATCCAATAATTATGCGGGGAATTTTTCTGATAAAAAATATTGGCTTTCCGCATCCGGCAAAAAAAAATTCCCGCCTTATTCATTAGAAAACGCTAACTGAAATGAAACCATACATTACCATTCTATTCATTGCGATCGCATCTCTACTGATGCTGCAAGCAACGGACGCTTCCCAGGAATCCTTCGACTGGAAAGCGGCATTAAAAGAAGTTGATCCTTCCGATTTTGACAACTATCAGCAGTATTACGTGGATTTGATAGCCAATCCATATACTTACGAGGTGACCTGCAAATCAGGTGAACGCGTCATCAAGCATTCCTGTGCGGCGTTCGGATATGACTTTGAAAATAAAAATGAAGTCATTCTTATCAAATCTATTGAAATGGGGAAATACGGGAAATTCCATTCTATTGATTCAACAACAATTCCGCTGAAGAGCATTATTTCGATAACCAGGGCGAAACGCCTTCCCGATAAAGACCGGGAGCTCGGATTAAATGACGATTACAAAAATTATGACGATCCCAATACATATTATCAGGAGGTGCTCGACTCCATCAATGAAAGCGAGCTCTACCGGATAAAAGCCCAAATTGTCAACAAGGAGGGAATTAAAGTAACGAGAGTGTTTTATGCTTTTGCCTATTGCAAATCCTATGCGAATCCGGATAAGGCAGCCATTTTCCTGGATATCAGCGATGACTCCGTCGACCAAAAAGTGGCTGACAGAATAGGGATTCACATGGTCATTCCAATTGAAGATATTATTGAAATTCAATGTCAAATCGTAGGCAATCCTTAAATGAACAGATAATTTTCCCAACCAAACCATCTGGCAGCCCCGTTCTTCAATGAAGAAAACGGAAAATAAACAGCGCCCCATCCTTCTACCCCGTATCACCAGCCTCTCGTGTTTCCCCGCAAAGAAACACGGCTTTCCATCTACTCTGATAGAAAACATCCTCAAAAAAAGAGGTACAAACATAAAAATACATACTGATTACAACTATGAGTGACTATTATTGCGAATACTGCGGACGCCGCTATTCCAGCGTCCGGGAACTGACCGGCAACAAATGCCCCCGCCATCCGGAAGGAACAAATAAAGGATTCCATTCCCTTTACGAAGGTTCTGAAAAATCCAGCTATGCCTGCAAGTACTGCGGCAGAACCTATAAATCCATTCACGATATGTCCCAAAATCCCTGCTCCCGGAATCCCCAGCGGGGCGGCTACCATCTCCCGGCCCTTTAACTCTTGAATCATCTCCCGTCGATGAGAGCAAACCAACCCTGCCAGCTGCCCATCCACCGGGCCGGTTCTCTTTTGAGAAGCTCTCGTATAGACTGGCACCGCCATAAAACAGCCCCTATTCAGGACATACTGAAATCTCCGGATTTTCTGGCGGCAGATAAGAAGCTCCCCCTGGCTCTGGGGATAGATGACAACGGGCATCCTGTCATCGGCGATCTGGCCGTCATGCCGCACCTGCTGGTAGCCGGAGCCATCGGAAACGGCAAGTCCATGTGCATGAACAGCATCATATCTTCCATGCTCATGAAGTTTCGCCCTGATGAACTGAAGCTCATCCTGATAGATCCGAAAATGATGAACATGCCGCTTTACTCCAGACTGCCCCATTTGATGGCGCCCGTGGTAACGGATCCCGGGAAAGTTCCGCGCGTCCTGCGCTGGTGCGTAAATGAGATGAAGCGCCGCTACTACTGCTTCGCCAAAACAGGCGTACGCAACTTTGATGCCTTCAACAAACGTCCGCCGGACGTACCTGCGAGAAAGGAGGAAGAACAGGAAAACAGAGCCATCCCTGAACGCTTCCCCTACCTCGTCATCATCATTGACGAACTCGCGAATTTGATGCAACCGGCGAGCCAGGATATGGAAACGGACATCGGCATCCTGACCCGGGGAGCGCGTGCCGCCGGCATCCACCTCATTACAGCGACACAGACGCCCAAAAAGCAGGTGGTAACGAGGACGATCAAGGCCAATATTCCGACGCGCATCGCCTTCCAGGTGGCAAGCGGTACGGATAGCCGCGTGATTCTGGACAGGCAAGGAGCGGAAAAACTGGTGGGCGAGGGAGACCTTCTGTATTTGCCGCCGGGTTCCGCCCAGGTAAAGCGAGTGCAGGGTGCTTTTATCTCTGACGTCGCAGTGAAAGCCCTGGTGGCCCACTGCGCTTCCCAGGCCAGGCAGGAATTCGATGAAGGCCTTCAGAAATCCCTGGATAACCCTTCCCCGGAAACCTCGGACACACCCGCCTGATGGCGCAGCTCTTCCCCCGCCCCGGTATTCCTTCGCAGACAATACTACAGGGCCGCGTCCGGGAAAAAATTCCGGCGCGGCCCCAAATTTCAGGCATGGAAAGACAGGTTAATACTCCACCACGGGGGCATCCTTCCACAGGGTGTCCATACCGTAAAGATCGCGCGTTTCCTGCCCCATGATGTGAACCATCACGTCAATGTAGTCCACTACGGACCACAATGCCACAGGCGTATCTTCCACATAGGTGGGGAGGGCTCCCGCCTTTTCCCGGACGGCTTCTTCCAGCTCCCGGATGACGGCGCGCAGATGGGGAACGGACAACCCCGTGCACACTACCATGAAATCCGTCAGGGAAGACATGCCCCGCAAGTCGTACACCCGCACATTTTCAGCCTTGGCGTCATCCGCGGCGCGGGCGCACATCCTGGCCAGTTCCATCGCATCATTGGCTACCATATTCGATTCGTTTCTATTGAATTATTTCTTTTCTCCTCCGTCCATGCCGGATTCATCAGCAGGAGTGCAGGAGGAAGGATCACGCTCCGCCTGTTCCTGCTTCTCTTCCTCCTTCCGTTCTTCAGCGCCGTCCGCGCAGGTCTCTTCAGTTTCTTTCTTCTCGGTATGACCGGAATCATCCTTCCCAGGCTGTTCCTCCACTTCGGAAGGCATGGGGGGCGGAGTCACCCTGGCGGGAGGATTTTTCATTTCCCCGTATTCCAGAATATCCATGACCGGGAACCTTCCAGCGTTTCAAACTCCATCAGGGCTTCCGTCAGGATGTCCAGCTTGTCCCGGTTTTCCGTCAGGATGGCCATGGCGCGTTCATAAGCGCTGTCCACCAGGAAACGGACTTCCGAGTCAATCAGTTCCGCCGTGGATTCGGAATAATTGCGGGAACGCGTTCCCAGGTCGCGGGCAATATAAACTTCTCCCTGGTGTTCTCCGTACTCAATCAGCCCCAGTTTTTCGCTCATGCCGAATTCGCACACCATGCGCCGGGCCAGGTTGGTGGCGCTCTTGATGTCTCCGGTAGCGCCGCTGGTCACATCGCCAAAAACGATTTGTTCGGCGCAGCGCCCGCCCATCGCCACGACGAGCTGGTCCAGCATTTCGGACCGGAGCTGGTGCATCTTGTCGTCGGAAGGAAGCCACATGGTCATGCCGAGGGCCCCGCCGCGGGGAACAATGGTCACCCGGTGCAGCGGCTCGCTGTGCGGCGTTTTCAACAGGCAGATGGCATGCCCCGCCTCATGCACGGCGGTAATGCGGCGCCCCCGTTCGTTAATCGCCAGGCTGCGGCGTTCACGCCCCCAGCTGACCTTGTCGCGGGCTTCTTCCAATTCGGCCTCCGTAATCTCCTTCAGCCCCTTGCGGGCGGCCAGCAGGGCGGCTTCATTGACCAGGTTGGCCAGCTGGGCACCGGAAAAGCCGGACGTGCCGCGGGCAATCCGCTAAAAGCTGACTCCGGGCGCCATCTTCACTTTTCTGGCATGCACCTGCAGGATCTGTTCGCGCCCCCGGACGTCCGGCAGGTTCACCACCACCTGCCGGTCGAAGCGGCCGGGACGCAGCAGAGCCGGATCCAGAATGTCCGCACGGTTGGTGGCGGCAATGACGATTACATTGGAGTTGTTTTCAAAACCGTCCATCTCCACCAGCAGGGCGTTCAGCGTTTGTTCCCGCTCGTCATTGCCGCCGCCCATGCCGTAACCGCGCTGGCGGCCCACGGCGTCAATTTCATCAATGAAAATCAGGCTGGGAGCCGTCCTTTTGGCCTGTTCAAACATATCGCGGACGCGGCTCGCGCCCACCCCCACGAACATTTCCACAAAGTCCGAGCCGCTGATGGAATAGAAGGAAGCGTTGGACTCCCCGGCAATGGCACGCGCCAACAGAGTTTTGCCCGTACCGGGCGCCCCGACCATCAGCACGCCGCGGGGAATGGTAGCGCCCAGGTCGCGGAATTTTTCCGGATTGCGCAGGAACTCCACCAGTTCCCACACTTCTTCCTTGGCTTCGCTGATGCCGGCCACATCCTTGAACGTCACCTTGTTTTTGTCCGGGGAAATGAGGCGCGCCCGGCTTTTGCCGAAGCTCATGGCCCCCCGGGCCCCGCCGCTCTGCGCGCGGAACATGAAAAACAGAATCACCAGAATGAGCACGATGGGCAGCAGATTCAGCAGGATGCCGCCCCAGGAACCGGATTCACGCTTGAACTTCGTATCCGGCCCCAGCAGCTGCTTGACGCGGTCTCCCTGGAACTCCAGGGTAAAAGGCACTTCCACGCGTTCAAAACGCTGTTTGTCCACGGAGGCGTCTCCCGTAGCCGCGGGCCAGATGCGGGTGACAATCTGTCCGACCAGCACATTCTGGTTGCCGTCTTCCGCCAGGATGATGCCGTCCTTTCCTCCGGCAATGCGGCCTTCCAGGGCCAGGCGGTTGAATTCAGGCACGGAAAGCTTCTGAGCTCCCTCAGGAATGAGGGAAACATTCTTTCCCTCTTCCGTCCGGTACGGGCTCTCCACCACCCTGTAGCCGGAAAGTTCATTCAGCAAAGGCTTGTCGCGGTCCGGAAGGGACATGGAATAAGTCAGCGCAAAGGGGGTCATTTCCACCTTCGGCTGAATTTCCTTCCTGTACACCAGCGCGTGAATAACGCCTTCGGAACCGTTCTCGCTTAGCACCACTTCCACGGGGGCCTTGGGATCGTTCAGCACCACGCGCCCCGCCTTATACTGGGCTTCAAAGGATTCCAGATTTTCCTTGCGGGGGCCCAGCCCGAAAGATTCAGGGGTGAAAAAGCCAAACGCAAGGACGCCTACAATGAGAAGTACCATGACCCACACGCCCCAGTTGGGGATTCGGGCCTGCCGGAGCCGGGAAATTTGGGAGGACGGGGAGGACTGGGTGGCATTCTGTCAGACATAATGTGGTTAGCACACAGAAGTTAATGAATAGGGCGGCATGATACGCGAGTCCTTGTAAAATAAAACTTTTTTCCGAGACATGCCAGACAGCCGCCGCAGGACGGGCCCGCACCGTTCCGGGCCGGGGCTCTTCCCCGGCAATAAGGCCTTAACCGGCGCAGGCCTCATTCCCGCTTTTTTTTTTGCGCCGCGCCGCCCCTCATGGTTCGCGCTTTCTCCGTTCATGCGCTGCCGGAGACGCCGCTTCCACTGGGGCATCCTTTCTTCCGCCGGAGCCGCACGGGAACCGGCATTTTCCCGGCTCTTTTCCTGCCAGGCCCCCTCCTCCTGCGCGTTCAGCCGCTCCCGCCGCCTCTGCTCCTGGATTTCCGCCAATTTTCTGGCGCGGCGGATTTCCACCCGCTTGCTCACCTCCCCGTGGGCGGAGGTCACGCGCCAGGGGCCGATGCGGCGGGGATAGGTAATGGGCGCGCAAACCAGTTCCGCATCCAGAAAACGCATGGACCCCACCAGCAGGTTCTTGACATTCGCCAGCAGGCCGCCGTCCGTCCAGACGCCGCCCATGCCCATTTCCAGCAAAAAGGCCAGATGAAGCGTTTCCGCCCCCGAGGCCTGAATGGAAAAAATCCCTCAGGGAAATGCCCTCCGCCGGCTCCTCGTCCGGAGCGGCCACGGAAGCGGCCCGGAGGAGGAACATCGTATCCCGGACCTTGCGGCTCAGGGCACAGACCAGTTCCCCCACTTTGGGCCGGGCGTCAAAACGGTAATCCTTCACTTCCACCAGCCACAGATCCCGGCGTTCCGGATGATACAGCAGAAAATCCATTTCCTTGCATCCCCCGCAGAAACTCTGCGCCTGCCGGGCATAATAATCCGAACATTCAATGCGGCACACCACGTAGCCTTCATCGATCCAGAAACGGTGGACGCCCTCCACGTAATAAGCTTTTGACGGCTTATGACTCATAACTCAGCTTCAAATACCTGTCCGCCTGTTCGATTTCCGCTTCAAGAGACTCGATAGGCCCCACGTCATCCAGGGATTCCCCCCAGGACACCCTTACCCCGGAACGTTCCCCCCGCGGCACGCTCATCCCGAAAAAACTTTCTCTGCACCATGGCATTGCGGGGTTCGGAAAGCTGAATCATCAGTTCCCGCAGCAGGAACAGGCTGTGGGAGGACAACATAACCTGCACCCCCCCGTCTTGGCAAGCCCCGTCAGGGTTTTCACCAGCACGGGCAGGTGGGAGGCGTTCAGATTCATTTCCGGTTCATCCCAAAACAGGACGGAACCTTTTTTCACGGAACCGTTCCGGATCAGGTAGCTCAGCGTTCCCAGCCTTTTGAATCCTTCCGCCACCAGGCTCATTTCTATCGGCTGCTGTCCGGGACGCTGCAAAAACAACCGCCCGTCACGCTTCACCACCTTCCCCCGATGATTTTTTCCAGCCTGGCAACCACGCGCCCGGCATCCGTACTGATGGGCTCCGCTTCCGCCTCCATGTCCAGATAACGGCAGAGGTCCCAGCTGCCGCCGTCCAGAAAAATTCGGGGGAATCTGCTTCCCACCTGCACAAAACTCGGATAAATGGTCAGAACCTCCCGCGCCGCCAGGAACACCACCGGCACGTTCAGAAAACGCCGGGGCATTTCCCGGATGCTCAGCCCCTCCTCTTCATGCCCCGCCTGGAAATCAAACACCAGGTTCCCCATGCCCTCCGGCACGCCGTCCCCCTCCATGGAGGCCTCCACGCGCGCATGGGCGTTTCCCCGGTTCCGGGCCGTCAGCCCGGCCAGCCCGCGGGACGCAAACACCCGCATCAGGTCTTTTCTGAGCCGCTGTTCCTCCGCCCATTTCTCCGGCAGGGATTTTCTCCCCCGTCAGCGCTCCACTTGGCCACGGTATAGCATAATTTCAGCAAATGGCTTTTGCCGGAATCATTGCCTCCCCCACCACCACATTGATTCCCGGAACAAACTCAAAATGCTCTCTCCCGGGAAACACCGTCACGCCGCTCACCAGTAGGTCATGTATCATACCGTTCCCAATGTAGCACAGAAGCGCAGGCCGTAAATGACAAAAGCCGCCAGCTTCCGGCCACCGGGGAGCCTGCCGGAAAACACCGGAAACAACGGGGAAAACGCCTGCGGCCGCAACGCCGCCCCATCCCCCGCAGGTTCCGGACATACCCGGAAGGCGGCGCATTTTAGGCTTCCCATTGCCGGGAGCCTTATTAAAGTAATCCGTATGAGCGCACAATGGACCACCGCCAGGGAATACACGGACATCAAGTATGAAACAACGGACAACGGCAGCATCGCAAAAATCACGATCAACCGCCCCCACGTCCGCAATGCGTTCCGTCCCCTGACCGTGCATGAAATGCTCAACGCCCTGAACGCCGCCCATGAAGACCCCAGGGTGGGCGTGGTCATCCTGACCGGAGAAGGCCCGGACGCTTTCTGCTCCGGAGGCGACCAGAAAGTGCGCGGAAATGCCGGCTACATCGGTGAAGACGGCGTGCCGCGCCTGAACATTCTGGACGTGCAGCGCACCATCCGCACCATGCCCAAGCCCGTCGTCGCCATGGTGGCCGGATACGCCATCGGCGGAGGTCACGTCCTCCACGTCGTCTGCGACCTCACCATTGCCGCGGACAACGCCAAATTCGGACAGACAGGGCCCAAAGTGGGCTCTTTTGACGGAGGCCTCGGCTCCTCCTACCTGGCGCGCATCGTGGGCCAGAAAAAAGCGCGGGAAATCTGGTACCTGTGCAGGCAGTACGATGCCCGGCAGGCGCTGGACATGGGCCTGGTCAACACCGTGGTTCCCCTGGAGGACCTGGAGGAGGAAACGCTCTCCTGGTGCCGCCAGATGCTCCGCCACAGCCCTCTGGCCCTGCGCTGCCTGAAGGCATCCCTGAACGCCGACTGCGACGGGCAGATGGGCCTGCTGGACCTGGCCGGCAACGCCACCCTGCTCTATTATATGAGCGAGGAAGCGAAGGAAGGCAAAAACGCCTTCGTTGAAAAACGCGCTCCGGATTTTTCCAAATTCCCCAGACTTCCGTAACCTCCCCCTCCTCCGCACCATGGCACCCAGCTCCGACAATGAAGGCGCCCCCCGGAACGGCACCGCCGGCAGGGAATCCCTGCGCGACCTGCCGGAACATGAAAACATCGTGGAGCATTTCTACGATCCGGAAGATCAGGGCTCCCGGGAAAAACCCGTCCGTGAAAAAACGCCTTTCTCCCTGATAGGCAATCTCATCTTCCTGCTGACCATAGCCATTCTGGCCGCTATTGCCTGGCTGGTTTACTCCTCCTGGTGCCCGCAGAAAACGGACGACCTGCCCGGCTTCCGCCAAAGGGAAAACGCCCCGGATATCCCCAGAATCCTGAAACAGGCCATCAACAGGGACGCCTCCGTCTCGTTCTCGGAAGAAGACATCAACCGCTACCTGGCTTCCTCCATCCATCCCCAGCAGCACGGCGCCCTGGCCATCTTCGCCACCAACCCGGCGGCCGGCATCCGTCTGCACGGCGGCAAGGAACGGCCGGACGGAACCATCGGGGAAGGATACATGGAAATCATCATCGAACGCTATACGGGCATCGACTCCCGCCAGACGATTTCCCTGTTCCTGACGCCCTTCCAATCCCTGGACCCGCACAATTACATGGCGGTGCAGACCCGCTTCGAATTCTACAATGACGAAACGCTGCCGGGAGGAATCCACGTGGGGGGGGCACCATCGGCAGCCTTTCCGTTCCCCAGGGTTACATGATTTTTCTCCTGCCCGCGTTTGAAAACCTGCTCCAGGCCTACCTGCCGCTTATCCACATGATTGAAGAAAGCGGCATGGGCATCCATATCAGTGAAGGCAGGCTGAACCTGACGCCTCCGCAAAAGCGCACGCTGTAGCGGAAGACCGCAGGGCCTTCCGCAATCACCGGATGCCCTGCCGGGCAATGCCCCCTTCCGGCCCCGGCATTCAATTTTTCTCCAGATCCCTGACCATCAAAGTCATATACTCCTCAGGCCAGGAATGGGTAATCTGACCCGCATCATTGAAAACCGCCACCAGGCGGATGGAATCCCTCCCATCTGAAAGCACCAGCACGGTTTCATCCTTTTCAAAATCATAACGGGGCTTGCCCAATTTGAATGCCGCACTCCTGCGGTCCGTCCTCAGCCACGCGCGCGCCTGCTCCATCGTCAGGCCACGCAGCGCCCGGGCATCCCTGAAAACGCGCCGCGCCGCATTCATCGCCGCAGGGCTGGAAACCACCATGCCGTCCCGGAACGGGCGGGTTCCCCACATGCGGTCAATATCCCGGTCCAGCGCGCCGCCCATCCCCCCCCGGAAAGGAAAAAACACGGCTGCGGGCCAAGCCAGGAAAATACCCGCAGCCCATATTGCCAGCCGTTTGCGGCTTCTGGAAAGAGCCGCTATTCCCTGGGCTATTTTCCCCCATTTTTCCACCAGTTCCCGGTCCGCATGCCCGAACAGGAAATTCACCTGCCTGCGTTCTATGCCGCCCCGCAGTTCAGCCACCGTCTTTCCCTTTTCGGGCGCCAGATCCTCCAGCGTGGGGCTTCCTTCCACGAAGTGGCGGAAAATCCTGGGCCACAGCACGGGAATAACCGCAAACCGGATTGCAAGCAAAACCAGGCTGCCCACCAGGCAGCCGCTTATCAACAGAATGTCAAACGAACGGCTGAAAAAATAGTCCGGATTCCACATCCAGATAAAAGGAGCCGCCAGATACATCCCCAGGGAAAACAGGCACCATGAAGACTATGGCGGAAAAACGGCTGGCCGCCACAACCACCCCCAGCAGGAACAAAAAGGCCCCCAGGGCAATTCCCCACGGAAACGCCCCGTAAATGGCGGCCGGAAAAGCCAGAATCATCAATGCCATACCCGCGGGCTGCCGAACTTTTTGCATATCCGGAACATAGCACAAGCCCTTGAAAGCATCAAGAAAGGAAGCCCCCGCAGTCACACAGGGCCTGTTCATCCTCCCCCGCCTTATTTCAGCCAGCCATATTCCATGATGAGGGCCGCTTCCACCTCCGCATTCTTGGAAGCCTCATTATCCAGGTCAGCATACATTTTCCTGATATCCTTCCTCTGTTCCAGATATTCATCTCCGGAAACGGATAATCTGGACTCCTTGAACGCAATTTCCTTCATCAGCACCCCCTGCCAGAGCTCAAACCTCCTGCGGCTCTCCAGCAACGCGGCTATCTTGATGCGCCGCCGCTGCAGTTCCATCACCACTTCGCGCTGCAGCAGTTCGTGGCTTTCTTTGGCCGACTTATACTGGAACCAGGATGTCAGGCGCGTATCCAGCTCTTCCCGCAGGCTCATGTTCACCTTCATATCGCCCGCTCCCGCAAAAAAACCGCCGTACGTCCCGCCCGTGCTGGAAAACAGGGTTGGGCTGTAAAAATTAATATCCACGGACGGGAAGAACTTCAATTTGGCATTCAACACCTGGAGGCGGGAAGCTTCCAGCTCCATGGCCACCATCGTCACCACCAGCAGATCCAACTGGCGGGACGCCGCCCTGTACCTGCCCCAGTCCAGCCTGGGCATCGTTTCAGGTTTCACCAGCCACCGGGCGTCCATATTCCCCAGCAGCACGGCAAAACCCTGGGAAATCTCATTCAAATTCCGTTCCCGTTCCAGGTCCAGCTTCTTTTTCTGGACGCCATCATCGTCATAAGGCAGGGAGCTCAGCTGGTTATTGTAGCTGATCTGCGCATTCCGGTAGGAAAGCACCTGCTGGTACAATCTGGCCACCAGCTCCCTTTTTTTCATCTCCAGCGTCTTTTCCGCCGTATAAACAGCCGCCTTGGCGGAATAATAATCGAACGGGATCTGGGTGAGGGACGGCATGTTGAACAGGATGTTCGTGTTGTATTCCACATCGCTGGCCGTCACCTTGGCCAGGTCGCTCAATTCCTTGGTCAGCATCCAATCCAGATTGACGCCGGGGATTATCTGGGTAAAAACATTGATGACGGAACGTTTCGTCGTCTTGAGGGACTGCTCCGATTTTTTCAAGTCGATGTTCCGCTCCATCATCATCGCCAGGGCCTGGTGCCATGAAATTTCCTTCCGCGGCAGCTGCCGCCAATCGGGAACGGCATCCATCCTGGCCATCAATTCCCCCCGCCTTTTTTTTTCCATGTGCCTGTCCACGGAGCAGGAGGCGCATACCGTCGCACAGAGGCAGAAGCACAACGCAGTCCTCAGCCATGCCCTTTCAAACAGGGAAAACAGGAAAGAACGGACAACAGGAGGAAACGGGAACATACAGGCCCCTTGTTACATAGCTTCTGCCCTTGAAAAGTCAAGCATCAACACGGCAGGCGGAGAAAGAAGGAAAAAAGAAGTCCTGGAGCGCAGGGAATTCGGTTTTTCCTTTCCCCGTGTAAAAAATACCTCCCTCCTGATTCCTATCTTGACAAATCATGTGTGATATCACAGTTTATCGGAAAATTATTATCCTTTTATGATGCGTCCTTTTTTTACCTCTTTGTCCGCGGCCTGCTGCTCCCTCGGCATTCTTACGCTGGCCCAATGCGGCGGAAGCAGTTCCGATGCCGAAGGCCTGGCGCCCTCCACCATCGGCAGCAAAGTGTTAAACATGCAGGTAACAGGCATTACGGATGCCGCCATAACGCTTCCCGCCATTTTTGACATGACCACCGGTGACAACGGGGTGTTCATCATCCAGACGCAAGGGGAAGACATGAACATGTGGAACGGGGCAGGCATTTATTCCTACACCAAAACCGGGAGAAACACCGCGGAACTGAGTCTGAGCTACAACAGAAACAACGGTTCATCCTCGGAACCCAACACCCTCATGAGCACCATCCGGATTCCCCAGTTAACCTTTGAGAACGCCACCCACGCTTCTTCCGGGGAAGGCGGCGCCAGCGTTTCCTATATGAGAGCGCAAGATAGAGAAATCGTCCCTATCGACGGCATCACCATCAGCGTCAACATTATATCCCAGTCATAAATAAATTTTTCCTTTATCCATCAAATCATGAATTCCCGCCTTTACATTCCCGCTTTAATTACTCTCGGGCTTGGGATCCTCTCCGGCTGCGGCGGATCCAGTTCCAGCGAACAGGCCTATCTTCCCACCGGCCTTCAGCGCACGTTGGACATTACTCTTCCGAACGGTCAGCCTTACGTCTTCTCGTTCATCATCGCCTCAGAAAGTACCGCTACTATCTACACCGGAACCAGTCCGACCGCCTCAACGGCATCCATTCATGTCGTCAACTACAAGCCTTCCTCTGATTCTGCGGAACAAATAGGCTTTTACTGGTCGTCCAATGACGGGGAAACAACCAACAATCTGAACGCCCTTGTCGTCCTGTATAATCCCGACAACATTTCCAAAGGCCTCGGTTCAGCCACTTGCAGTGTCAAAGACGCCGAATATCCCTCAACGATAACCCAGCAGGATAACTGCCAAGCTGTCATCAGGGACTTCATAACACCCAATTCCAGTTCCCAATAGGCCCCTTTTTTCGCACCTCCCTTCCCGCTCCCATTGTGGGAAGGGATTTTTTTACCCTGATCTCTCCTGCCGGAATAAAATCCACCTTTTCCCCAAACCGGCAAAGGCGGGCCGGACGGAACGCAAACAAAACCGGGAGCAGCCCCAAAGCTCCATCACTTACTTGAGCACTTTCCCTATGGGGCGGCAGGCGGAAAAGGCGACCGGAATGGAGGAAAGCAGAACACACCCCGCCAGGGAAATTCCCAGCAGCCACAAATCCTGCCGTATATCGGCATAAGTCAGGACGGAGTTTCCCAGCTTAAAGAATTCCCCCAATACGATTTTCTGGGTTTTCATGAACGCCCAGACGGCTCCCGCAAAGGAAACGCCAATCAGAAACGCGTTTTCCACGATAAACGCCATAATCAGCAGTACAGGGCGCACCCCGAAGCTCTTCATCAGCGTATAGACATATTCATTCTGACGGAATTCCATGGATGCCAGGGCTGTAAGCAGAATGCCGACGATCACCGCAATGCCGAGGGAAAAACCCGTCCTGCACTCCGTCTGGTTGCCCATCAGCACTTCCAGCCTGTCAAGCAGCCCTACGTGAGTCTGAACCATGGTCATGCTGCCGTCATAACGCACCATGTTGTTCAGCACTTCTTCTATGCTCCGAATGCGGGCCGCCGTCATTTCATGCACCCGGATGATGTAGCGGCAATTTTCCACGGGAACCTCCTGTCCGGAACTGATTCCTTCCGGGGCCAAAATGACTCCGGAAGGATACAGCCTGCCCAGCAAATGCCCCTCCGGCAGAGGGGAGGCATTCAGGGAAAAATCAAAATCCGCTATGGTAACCGTACAAGGCCCCGCCTGCAACGGGCTCCGGGAGGGGTTGTACAGGAGGACGGTAGCCACATCCTCCAACCCAAGCGCGGAAAGAAAGGAACAGGACTCCATGTTGTATTCCAGGATGGGGAATACTGTCTTGCCCACGCGCGCCACGCCCGCACGGGCATCATTCAGCACCAGGACGTCGCAGCCATACAGGGAAGGCAGTTCATGCTGCAGCAGATTTTTCTTGGAAGGGTCCTCGTCGCGCACTGTATCAAAAACAATAATCAGGTCCGCCCCGTTCTTCCTGATTTCATCATGCAGCATTTTGGCGGAGAGGACATAATTGGCAAGAAAAGAGAGCGCGCAGGGGAAAGGAAGAAGGCCACCAGAATCCGTGAAAGGGGGCTGGCCGGGCGTTCCTTCCAACGGTGGAGAGTATCTTTAAAGAGATACAGACAGGTTAAAATCAATGATTTCATGGGTCAGGTCAAACAGCCGGGAATCATGCGTGCTCAAAATGCAAATTTTGTCAGCAGGGTACTCCTTGATCAAATTTTTTAATGATTTCCGTATTGCCGTCATCCAGGCCGGAAGTAGGTTCGTCCAGCAGCAGCACATCGGAATCCTTCATCATCGTGCGGGCAAGAGCCGCCCGCTGGGCCTGGCCGCCGGACAAGCTCCCCGCCTTTTTTATGCCTCAGAGATTCCAGGCCCAGGCGGGTAATCAAATCATCCGCCCTCCGCGTCCACTGCTTTTTAGGCAGCATGGCCATTTCCGCGCACAATTGAAGGTTTCTCTCCACCGTAGCGAGGGGAAGGAGATTGAGCCCCTGTGCGGCTTCAGATACCCCGCCAGAATTTTAACAGAGTCGTTTTCCCGCATCCGGAATACCCTTTCAAAATGGTGATTCCGGAGGTGAACACTCTGTTATAATCTTCAAAAATCCACTGCTTGCCTGAATAACTGAAACAGACTGATTCGCACAGCAATTTCATTTTTTTCGAACGATCAATTCCGTTTCCCCATTCACCACCAGCTCCAGGTCCGGATGCACTTTTTCAAGAAGTTCCTGCCAGGACGAACATTTTTTCCCTTCCGGCAGGGAAGCCAGCCTCACCTTGTTGAGATGAAACACTTCTCCCTGCGGCATGTAATAAAGACGGGCCGTGCAGTTGGAACCCAGCATCGAATGGGCGCGCGCATGCTCCTGACGGGGCAGACGGAAAAAATACGCCAGCAATTCCCCGCCTTCGTCATCTTCATTGTTTTTCCAGCTTTGACAACTGCGATATAGAATTTTTACTTCCAGCTCCTTGCGCTCCAGTTCAATCTTCATTGACTGTTGCAATAATAGTATCGAACGCGCCCGTCCGCGGGAATCCAGTTGCTGACAATTCCATCCGCCGGCATGACAAAGGAGCGCAGCCTTTCCTGGGACGATCTTGGCGCGGAAAGTCTTGATAAAGCAGGCATCTTCCGATGCCGCCATACCAGTCCCCCCTGCCGGCCGATTCCGCATTCCAGACACAAAGAGCCAGCCCCGAGCACAGCCAGATGCCCCAAAAGACATTTCTTTGCCCTTCCGACCATAATTTCAAACAGTCCTGCCCCCGTTTCACGGCAGCGAAGCCCCGTCATAAATGATCAGAACTTCAGGATACCGTGTAACTCACCGTTCCTTCCGTAGCGGTCCAGTCCTGCGCTTCTTCAACGCCTTCATCATTTAAAACGGGAACCTGGTAAGTGATGGAACCGGTAAACGTTCCGCCGTTGCCCGTCAATTTGACGACAATGTTCCACGGCCCAACCCCGCCTTCCGTGGAAAGAGAAGCTGTCAAGTCCAGCATGGCGCCGGAAGGAAGGCTTTCCCCGTCACCGCTGCTGCCGCTGCCTCCGCAGGAAAAAAGTCCAAGGGTCAAAGCTGCCGCGGAAAGGGAAGATAATACGCACCTGTTCGTCAATCGGGAAAACATAAACATAAAGAAAAAAAGATTTTCTTCAAGGATAGTGATTCCGTCCGGCGCGTCAACACATAAATAAAAAAAAGAATATTTGGAGGGGCCTTCCGTTTTTCGCGGGATGCACCGGGGCTTACGGTCCTCTGCCATTCCCCGGACGCGCGCCGGATTTTCCGCTTTGCGGCGGAAAATCCAGACGCCAATCCCCGCAGGCAGCAAACGTCATCCGGCCCTTTCCAGCCTGCGCTTGAGGACGCGGCCCGTGACCAGCAGGGGGGCAGCCCCCATCAGGAACAGGAACAGGGAATCCTTCCATGGGGTGGGGACCGTTCCGTCATCCGCGCTGTATCCGGAATCCACCGGGGACAGGCCGGAGCCTCCCCAGGGCAGAGGCTGGCGGCGGGCCAGGAAAATTTCCGGCCTGTCCAGGGCATCCCGGCTGACGCGCTGGATTTCGGCAGATTCATCCAGCATTACAACACGGTCATTGACATAGAAGGATTTGACGGACGGACGGCCCTTGCCCAGGAGTTCCAATTCCGCAATAGTCCGCCTGTAGCTTTTTTCCGAACCGCCAGGGCGGCCCCCTCCTCACCTGCCGGACAGCGGCTTTGGCCTGTTCCGGCCCCTCCGCCCAATAGCGGCAATGTGGAGCAGCGCCATCTTGAGCAGCTTGAATTCTTCAAATTCCCTGTCGTCCAGATGAGGGCGTTCCTTCAGGTCGTCCACTTTCTCCTGGATGGTTTCACGCTCCCTCCCCATACATTTTTGGACGCCTGGTCCACCACCATCGTTTCAAAAGAGTAGCGCAAAGGGCAGAATTCCGCCACCAGCGGCACACGCCCCGGCTTAAGACGCCCGTGTTCATCCGTACGGTGGGCGGACCATGGGATGAACTGGTTCATTTCATCAAAGCGGACAATGGCTCCGGCCATCAATATCTGGGGAATCAGAAGCAGAGGCACCATGTTAAGCGCCGCCCTCTCCGTCCTGGCGAAGACGGAAACCAGCAGGGACAGGCTCACGCCGACAAAGGCCGTCAGGGTCATCGTCCCCAGGTAAATCAGGAACATTTCATGGATTTCCAGAATGGAGTTCCCCACCCACAGGAACAGGGCGGACTGCACGGCGGAGAGCCCCGTCAGCACCAGCGCCTTCGCCAGAACATAACCGGTCACGAATACCTTGGCATTGCTCTCCCTCTTGAGCAGGGCACGGTCCTTGAGCACTTCGCTGGCCGCCCCGGTCAGGCCGAAGAACATGGCCACAATGGTCGCCAGGAACAGGTAGGAAGGGATGTGGAGGGCCGTGGCAAACGTGTATTCCGGGCTGGAAGAGGCGCGCAGGGTCACGGAAATCAGCAGGGCCAGCACCGGCCCTTCCAGCAGCATGGTGTACAGCCCCATACGGCTCCGCACGCGCCCCAGGAAGGTGCGCACGGCCCAGATGCGGAAAAGCCGCCAGAGCTGTATGACGCTGCGCCTGGGGGCGGGGGAAATTCCAGCGAGCCTTCATACAGCGTTCTGGGGGCGCCCCTTCATGATGATGCCCCATCACGTTGCGGAACCGGTAGTTCAAAGCGCTCCTGCCACAAGCGGGGGGTGCTGCCGCCTGCGGCGGTCGTGCCAGGAGAGGGGGCTTCCAGCACCTCAAATACGTAGTCCGCGCCTCCGGCCGTCCGCGCCTCCTCGGAGACGTCAATGGCCATGTCCGCAGCCGCCTTCCGGAAATACCGCATCATGCCCGGCACGTCCCCCCCCAGTAAGCCATCTGACCGCCGTGGTCCAGCACCAGCACTTTGTGGAACTGGTTCAGAATAGCCGTGCTGGGCCGGTGCATGGTGGCGATTACCATTTTGTCGCGGCTCATGTTCTGCATGGTCTGCATGACCAGCTTGGCATCTGACGTGGACAGGCCGCTGATAGGTTCGTCCAGCAGGAAAACATCCGCAATGCCTGCCAGGTCAAGCCCCAGGTTCAGGCGCGTTCGCTCCCCGTCGGAAATGGTGCGGGCGTTCATCTCACCCACGCGGCGGGAGGCAATGTGCGTCAGGCCCAGGAATTTCAAAATAGCGTTCACGCGCCTGACGCGTTCCGACCGGTTCAGCCGCGGACGGCGTATCATGGTGGCCTGAGAGATGTGCTCGGAAACGCTCATGGCCGCATCCAGAATATCTTCCCGGGGAATGAAGGCGATGTAGGGCCGGATAAGATCCGGGGCGCTGTACAGAAGCTGGTTGTTGTAACGGATGCAGCCCCGGGTGGGCGGCAGCTGGCCGGCCAGCATGGAGAGCAGCGTGCTTTTTTCCCGATCCGCTGGGCCCCAGGATGCACACCATTTCCCCGCGTTTCACGGCCAGGTCAATATTGTCCAGCACGCGTCCGGAGCGCAGGAATTCCTTGGTCACCCCTTCCACGCTGAGGGTTCTGATCGCATGGTATTCTTCATCCAGCACCCCGGCGGAAAAACGGCAGCGCAGCGCGTGGTAGGCATTCAGGTGCACCACGTCCCCATCCCTCAGGGAAACCCTTCCCCGAACAGGCCGGCCATTGAGCAGCAGAGGCATGGAGGCTCCACCACTTCCAGCCAGCCGGAATTGGTGGCGCTGGAAAAAAGAAACCTCCAGCACCGCTCGGGGCCAGCCCGGGAGTCAGCAGCATGTCTCCCTTGCGCGCCTTTTCCGGCAGGTTGGTCACCCGCAGCTTGCGGTTTCCGGGATCCAGGCGGAAACGGCGCCCGATGTCCGACATGGGAATTCTGCACCTCCCCCATGGAGAAAGGCCCTTCCCCGTCCAGCGTGAAGGATGAGTAATAGGCCATGCGCACGCTTTCACCGGGGTACAGCCGTTTCCCGTCAACCGCGAATTCCACTTCCGGCCTCAGCACCTCCACCTCGCACGCCAGCCCCATGTTCACGCGCACCTCGCTGGCGCGGGAACGCACCCGGCTGATTTGCAGGGGAGCCTCCGTCCAGGGAAATATAGCATACATCCTGCTTGCCTGAACGCTTGCAATCCAGAAAAAACGCAAAGTCTTCAAAACTCAGCGGACCGGACGGCAGAAGCACCACCTGCCCGTTGGTCAGCGGCATCACCCCGCCGGGCTGCAAATGGCGCCCGCGCACCACAATGGGACGGGTGCCGTCATTCACCACCAGCACCAAGCGGGAACACCGGATCAGGCGGAAGGAAATGCCCTTGTCCTGCTCCGGGAGGGATACCTCCGCACCGATGCCGGAGGAAAAACCGACGCTGTACGCCGGTTCCTGGGCCTCCACGTCCGGTGTCATCAGCAGCTGCCTCAGGTGGTTTGCCGTGCCCGGCAGTTCCAGACCGTACGTCACCTGGTCAAACAGATCCCCTGTCATGCGGGCATCTCCCGTATTGATCAGCAGGGAGAGCACTTCCAGAGCTATCGCCATGCGTTCCGTCTCATCCCTGCCGGAAGCTGCGGAGGCCAGGACATCCGCAACCGTCAGGCTGGCCCTCATGGACCGCTCAAAACGGTTAGAAAGCCAGCGGTGCTCCACTTCCGGGAAAGTATAGCGCAGAATATCCAGAGCGGCGTCCGCATCGGGGCGCTCAAATGGCGGCGTCCGCTTAAAATAGTGGCGAACAAGTCCACCAGCGTTCCGGCATGCACCTTCATGGAGCCGTCGTCACGGCGCAGCCACGGCACGTAGGCGCCCAGCGTCCTGACCAGATTCAGCCTCCAGTGAATCAGCTTGGAAGGAATGTCAAAAAACCATTGGATCATGCCTGGAAACGCGTTGCCGGAACCAGTAGTACAGGGATTCCCGCCCCATCTCAAGCGCAACCGGAATTTCACGGAGAAATGACAATATTTTCTACAGCTTTATCTTGCAATAGGTCCGGAGGAAGTATAGTTCTGTCCAATGTTCATGCTTTCCGCGTGAAAGCTAGCCAAATACATCAACATTATCACAACATGGATATTTTAGTTTCTACTCTTTGTGACTTCGCCGCCGACTACCAGGGCAAGCTCTGCATCCAGGGCGGTTTTGACTCCCTGGTTGCCCGCCAGTTCCCAGTCGTGCATCCCGTCTGCGCCGTTGCCCTGCGCATCTGCCTCACTCCTGAAGACGAAGGCACGCACGAACTGGGCCTGAGCATCGTTGATGCCGACGGCACGCCGCTGGACAAGGAACGCATGCCCATCAAGATCAATTTCCCGATTCCCGCTTTCCCGGAAGGAGCCTCTTTCTTCACCCGCAACCTGATCATGAACTTCCAGGGCCTGCGTTTTGAAAAACCGGGCAACTACTCCATCGACCTGACGGTTGACGGCGAACTCGCCTCCCGCGTGCCCTTCCGCGTAGTGCAGGTGCAGGAAGAAGCCGCCCAGGCCTAAGAAACCATCCCCTCTTCCATCAAACCGCCTCCCGTTCATCCGGCAGGCGGTTTTTTATTGGAGCGGCCGTCCGCCCGGAAGTGCGGAACAGGCCGGCCCCGGTTCCATGCACCTGAAAACCTCTGCGCCTGGCCCCGGCCTAAAAAAGGGAGACCGGCTTTTTGCGTCCTCCTTCCCCCTTTTTTCATTGCGGTGACCATGATACGGGCTGCTCCAACCCGCCATGCACACCGCACGCCTCCAATACGACAGGATTATCATTACGGGCGCATCATCCGGCTTCGGGGGAGCGTTTGCCGGAACGCTGGCCCCCATACGGAGGAACTGGTGCTCATCGCCCGGAATGAAGCCGCCCTGCGCCAGCTTGCCGCCGCCCTGGAAAAACGCCATTCAGGCCTTCACGCCTCCGTCCTTCCCTGCGACCTGGCGGACGAAGCCTCCCTGAATATGCTCATTTCCCGCCTGGACAGCCTTCCTCCGGGAAGAACCCTTCTGATTAACAACGCCGGTGCCGGTGATTACGGAGATTTTGCGGACGGCCGCTGGGAAAAAATACGTTCCTTGCTGCGTCTGAACGTGGAAAGCCTCACCCGCCTGTGCCATGCGCTGGTCCCCTCCATGAAGAGGAACGGAGGAGATATCATCAACCTCAGCTCCCTGGGAGCCCTCCTGCCCATTCCGGATTTTGCCGTTTATGCGGCCACCAAGGCTTATGTTTCCAGCCTGTCGGAAGCGCTGCGGCTGGAACTGCGCGAACACGGCATACGCGTGCTGGCCGTCTGCCCGGGCCCGGTTTCCACGGGTTTCGGAAAAGCGGCGCGCCGCCCCGGCTTTACCGGAAACATGATGCCGGGGCGCAACGCTTTTGACACGTCCGTTGAAACCGTCGTGAAAGACAGCCTCCGTGCCCTGGCCCGCGGACGCGCCCGGGTCTTTCCCGGCATGAAAATACGACTGGCCGCCATGCTGCTGGCCGCCGCCCCTCTGGGGCTGATACGCCTTTTTCATGGGCAGGCGCCCCCGGAAAGTCCTGCCGGCATCCAATGCTTCTCCTTCTTCAGCATCATGAAAGCGCACCGCCGCAGAATACCCCGCCTCACCTGGTTCAAGCTCGCAGTCTGCCTCTGCCTGGCAGCCATGGCAGCCTCCCTGTTCACGCCGTACCCCGCCCAGATCATACGCGCCCTGAAAACAGGCGCCGCCGGATTCCGGAACCTGTCCGCCCCAGGAATCCCCCCCGCGGAACAACCCGGGCAGGAAGAACAGCCAATAACCGCTGCACCATCCGCCTCCGGAAAGGAACCCGGGGATGAACGGCTGTACACTCCATGGACGCCGGAGCGCACAATCGCCCTCCCCCCCGGTGCAGTACCCCCATTTCCCCCGTGCTTCCCACAAGGCCTGCGGAAGGGGCCATGACCCATATTTATGAACTGGCCCGCGGCCTGAACCTGAAAACGCAGGTTAATTTCCAGCCCGGCACCCTGGCCTCCAGGGACAGGGAAACCAAAAGCAATTACCAGATGACCCTTTCCCTGAACGTCAAACAGCCCAAAGCATTGACGAAAAAGGAAGATATGCTGAAGCTCAATCCGAAACTGGAACCCATGCTTCCCGGCCTGTCCACCCTGTTCAGGCATGCGCGCGTCTCCCCTTACTACGGGCAAATTACGTCCGCAAACAGACGGAAATCCGTAAAAACCTGGCCTCCCTGCTCAAACTTCTGGACCGCCATAA
>VOFF01000714.1_pt1 | contig 60001 bp, 96 predicted proteins | sample 5384061 | NCBI WGS metagenome assembly VOFF01 (sample SAMN12384725, study PRJNA508395) | human gut metagenome | isolation source: healthy gut E | host: Homo sapiens | reverse complement strand
TTCTGCTGAGTATGATGAAAGATATCCGGAGAATAATCTGGATACGATTCTGACGGATGATCCATTGAATGATTCGCTGATTGAAGAAATCAAAAGCATTCCGGGAGTAACAGATGTCATGACGAGAGAGATTGTCTCTGTAAATCTGAACGGAACAAGATTTCCGGCTGATATTGTGAGTAAAAATGATTTTGATTTTATGCGCCAGGAAGATTATGTCAAAAGTATCACTGAAGCAGTTAAATGCACCGTGTATTGTATATAATCTTAATGGTTACTATGATGGCTTAAAAGCAATGCTTAAACATATGATTGACATGGGATTGTCATCAGAGGAAAGACAAAAAAGGAATATATTTCGCAGAAAGCCTGGAGCAAATAACAGACATTTTATGCTCTTTGAAAGAGGATTAGCAGAAACCAGATTCAAATGTTGGGATAGAAATAAAAGCAACAGCAACGGATTTTTTAAGCCCCTTCCGATCTAAATCATAGAAAGGAAGGGGGAAGTGCATATGTACTTATCGGTATTCAACAATATCTGTGAATGGCTTCCGTGGTCTTTTAGCTGGAGCTTCATTTGCAAATCCAACAGCAACAATTCCGGTTAACTGGTTGTCTGTTTTGATAAAATCTACAAGTTCATTATACGCAAAACACGTATTTGCAATCCATAATGTACCTAATCCATGTTCTGTTGCTGTCAATATCATGTTTTCAATAGCGGCGCCTATGGATAGTGAATCGCAAATTTCCACGATGCGTTTTTCATTTTCAATACCTTCAAATGGAGTTTTCTGATTTGTGTTAAGCACTGCTATAAGACATGGCGCCTCTTCCATAATTCTGACAGTATTCTCAGCATCTGGTATGGCAAACGCCCATTCTTTCATAAGTGCATGCGTGATTTTTTCTGAATTTATGCCCTGGCGCATAACATCAACCAATTTCTTTTTTTTTTTGCCTTGATATACAATAAACTTCCAAGGCTGCCTGTTTTTGGCAGACGGAGCAAGAGCCGCACTATATATTATATCTTCAATTAATTCCTTGTTAATTTTATCCGCTTTATATTTTCTTATACTTCTTCTGTTCTCAATTTCCTGAATCATAGATATCCTCCTGCAATTTATCATCTCTACGCCTTTTTGGCAATATCTACATTATAGCCTCTGAACTATCTTTTTTCCACCCAGTATCACTTGCCGTTTCCATGAGTTTTGTGTGAAAAAGATGCACTATATGACTTATGCCTATGGTATACTTAAATTAAAACTTTTGGTAGATACTATCCAATCTTCCAAATTTATTACAGAGAAAAAAATCAAATACAATGACTAAAAAGCTGGAAACATTCATAAAACAATGGAGGATAAAGAAAAATGGCTGAGATAGAAAACAGCAAAGATTTGATTAGTGTATTATGGAGCGGAGCGGATATTCTTCGTTCGAAGATGGATGCAAATGAATATAAGGATTATTTGTTAGGAATCGTTTTTTATAAATATTTATCAGATTCCTTTTCTGATAAAAGTATATGATCTGCTCTATGATGAAAAACCATCTACATTGAAAGAAGCACTAGAGGCGTATAAAGAAGCTCTGAAGGATGAGAGTGCAGAAGAACTGAAAGATCAGCTTTCAGAAGAATGCCACTATGTTATGGATCCTGAACTTACTTACACCTATTTTGCTGATGCAGCAAGAAATAATTCTTTTTTAACCGTGAGCAGCTGCAGAAAGGATTTAACAATATAGAACAGAGTGATCCAATTTTTGCCGATTTGTTTGCTGATATTGATTTGTATTCCAATCGATTGGGTACAGGAGATCAGAAACAGAGCGACACTGTTGCCAGTCTTATAAAAGAAATAGACAAAAGCCGATTTACTGAATTCAGATGCAGAAATACTAGGGAATGCTTACGAGTACTTAATTGGGCAATTTGCTTCAGAAACAGGAAAGAAAGCGGGAGAATTCTATACTCCGCAGGCAGTATCAAAGATATTAACGAAAATTGCTATTTCAGGGCAGGAGGACAGAAAGGGATTATCTGTATATGATCCATGCATGGGATCAGGATCTTTATTGTTAAATGCTAAAAAATATGCATTTGCACCAGAATATATCAAATACTATGGACAGGAACAGAATACATCAACTTATAATCTGGCAAGAATGAATATGTTTTTGCATGGAATCGTTGCAGAAAATCAGAAGCTTCGAAATGGTGATACCTTAGATGGAGACTGGCCAACAGGAGAAGAAACAGACTTTAATATGGTACTTATGAATCCTCCATATTCTGCAAAATGGAGTGCGGCGGCAGGATTCCTTCAGGACGAACGTTTTAGTGATTATGGTGTATTGGCACCAAAATCAAAAGCGTATTACGCATTTCTCCTACATGGTTTGTATCATTTAAAAAATAATGGAACAATGGCAATTGTTTTACCACATGGAGTTCTTTTTCGAGGAGCGGCAGAAGGAAAAATCAGGGAAAAAATTACTTCGATCTGGTAATATCTACGCTGTGATTGGTCTTCCGGCAAACTTATTTTATAATACGTCCATTCCGACGTGTATCATTGTCTTAAAAAGCACAGAGACGGACGAGATGTTTTATTTATTGATGCTTCCAAAAATTTAATAAAGGTAAGAAGCAGAACGAGATGACAGATGAACACATTGATGAAGTCTTGGCGTTGTACAGTGACCGAAAAACTGTAGAAAAAGAATCCTATCTGGCAAGTTTTGAGGATATTGAAAAAAATGATTTTAATCTTAATATTCCTCGTTATGTTGATAATTTTGAAAAAGAAGAAGATGTGGATATCAATACATTGCTGCAGGATATGAAAAAAACAGACGATGAACTGGAACGTGTTAAAAGTGACTTTGTATCTCTTCTTAAGGAGTTGACATCACCGGATCCGGATATTATTTCTTCGTTAAACGATTTGATTGGAAAGATGGAGGGGTAATAGTTATGGAAAAACCAAAGATTAGATTTAAAGGGTACCAAGAAGATTGGGAACAGCGTAAGTTCAGTGAGTTATGTGATATGGTAACGGTAGGTATTGCAAATTCTGCTACACATGCTTATTCAGATTCTGGAATTGTAATGTTTAGGAACCAAAATATCAAACCTAATTTTTTAGATGATAATGATATTATTCATATAAAGCCTGAATTTGAATCAAGGTATAAAAATAAGCGGCTAAAGAAAAATGATTTATTAGTTGCACGCACGGGTTACCCCGGAACAGCATGTGTAGTGCCTGAAAAATATGAGAATTCGCAGACTTTTACCACTTTAATAGCTCGCCCCAAAAACAGCGTTAATCCGTATTTTTTGTGTCAATATCTTAATTCAGATATTGGAGTAAAGTATTTTGAATCAACTCAAATTGGTGGCGGACAAAAGAATAGTGGTGCTGGAATATTGAATGAAATGCCGGTAATGTTGCCATCAGGCATTGAAGAAGAATCTAAAATAGCTGAGTATTTTACAAACTTTGACCACCTCATCACTCTTCACCAGCGCAAGTGCGAAGAGATGAAAAAAACTTTGAAGAAATATATGCTTCAAAAATGTTTCCGCAAAATGGACAGTTAGTTCCAGAAATTAGATTTTCTGGTTTTACTGGCGATTGGAAACAGCGTAAGTTTGGCGAAATAGTAGAAAGATATGAAGATCCGGTAGAAACTCCAACAGAAGGTTATACGAGACTTGGAATTAGAAGTCATGCTAAAGGAACATTTCATAGTTATGTTGAAAAGGGAAAAGAACTTGAGACAGCTAAAATGTTTCGAGTAGCAGCGGACAAATTCATTGTGAACATTACATTTGGATGGGAACATGCAGTAGCAATTACTGATGAAAATGATGCTGGAAAGCTTGTTTCTCATAGGTTTCCACAATATAGCTTTAATGCAGGAATGGAACCAAAATTTTTTAGATATCTGATTCTTGATGAAAATTTCAAACATCATTTGGAATTATCCTCACCAGGAGGAGCTGGAAGAAACAGGGTTTTGAAATTGAGCGATATGCTTCAATACAAAATGAATTTCCCATCTGAAGCAGAACAGAAGAAAATAGCTGCATATTTTGATGATTTGGATAACCTCATCACTCTTCACCAGCAGAAGTGTGATGAATTACGAAATATAAAAAAAGAAATTCATGTTACAAAATATGTTTATATAGAAAAAAATTCAGTTTTCATATTATGATTAGAACAAAAACAGATAAGTTTGATAAGCAATGTGTTTTTTTATAAAAAATAAAAAGGACTTACGATACGATTAAACTATAGGCAATGGTTAGGCATGTTTAAATGCAGGAAGAAAGTTGTTTTAATGAGTGAACAGAAAAGAAAAAAATTGGTTTTTTACTGTTGCATGTGTAAATGAATTTGCCAATAGGCATAAGCTAAGTGCTAAAGAAGCATTTCAGTATCTTTTTCAGTTTAAAGGAATAGCTTTTATCAAAGAAAATTATGATGTAGAACATACGCTGGATTTTGAAACAGTATTAGAAGATCTGAGAATCTTATGTAAAAAAAAATGGGGGTACATTATGAGATTGTACCATGGAAGTAATATCACGATTGATAGTATAAATTTGGCGATGTGTAGACCATATAAAGATTTTGGTCAGGGATTTTATCTGACAGATATTGAAGAACAAGCTGAAAAAATGGCGATAAGAGTAGCAAATATTTATGGTAAATCACCGATTTTGAATGTTTATGAGATAAATGATAATTTTAAAGCTTTAGATAATCTCAGGATCAAAGATTTCGGTATACAGACAACAGAAGAATGGGCAAGGTTTGTAATGAATAACAGAAGTAGGACATTTACAGATGTACAGGATGTTTTGTGTAATAAAGATAATAAATATGATATTGTTATAGGTCCTGTTGCAGATGACAATATGGCTTTGTTGTTTCGACAGTACGAAAATGAAATTATAGATTTTGAAACGTTGTTAAAGGGAATGATTTATAAAAAAGACTTCTTCACAATATTCTTTTTCATACTGAAAATAGTGTGAAACTTTTGAGAAAGGTGATGAGTAAAAATGTGTAAAAAAAGATCAGTTATTGGAATATTCGATACAGGATATTATTGATATGATTAGTACCGATCAGAGTATAGAATACGATGAAGCAATGAATAAATTTTACAATTCAGAGGTTTTTGAAAAACTTATAGATAAAGAGACAGGATTGTATTTGGAAAGCCCAGAATATGTCTATGATTTATTCAAGGATGAAATGAATTTTGGACATATTATTCAGGCAGAAATTTGAAATTTTTAAAATAAATGTTACTGTCACAGCTAATTAGTGTAGGTATAAGATATTAATGAAATGAGGGCCAAATGATTGGGAACAGCGTAAGTTAAACGAGATTGCCGATAAGGTATCAGAGAAGAATAAAAAAATAATGAATTTTCAGAGCCGTTTACAAACTCAGCAGAACAGGGAATCATTAGCCAGAAGGATTATTTTGATAGAGAGATTGTAAACAATGAAACTCTGAATGGTTATTATATTGTCAGGAATGATGACTTTATTTATAATCCAAGAATTTCTGTAACGGCTCCTGTTGGACCGATAAATCGTAACAGACTTGGTAGAAATGGCGTAATGTCGCCACTTTATACGGTATTTAGAACTCATGATATAGATAATTTGTATTTGGAATTTTATTTCAAAACTACGAGGTGGCATCGCTTCATGAAATTAAACGGAGATTCAGGTGTTCGATTTGACAGATTTACGATTTCGTCAACACAGTTTATGGAAATGCCAATTCCATATCCGACTTTAGAGGAGCAGCAAAAAAAATTGGGGAGTATTTTGAGTCTCTCGACCACCTCATCACTCTTCACCATCGTAAGTATATGAAAAATATTGATTTATCACTTTTCGCTTGGGAACAGCGTAAGTTCGGCGAGTTAGCAGATTATAAAAAAGGACCGTTTGGAAGTGCATTAAAAAAAGATATATTTGTTCCAAAATCTGAAGAGTCGATTAAGGTATATGAACAACAAAATGCAATCAACAAAGATTGGGAATTAGAAAGATATTTCCTGCCAAAAGAGTATGCATTAACAAAGCTAAAATCGTTTGAAGTTCAAGGAGGAGATATTATTGTTTCTTGTGCTGGTACAATTGGAGAAATATATGAAATCCCTGAAAATGCAGATATTGGCGTTATAAATCAAGCATTGATGAGAGTTAGAGTTGATGAGGATTGTGTAGACAAGAGAATGTTTAAAATTGCCTTTTCTAATATGATTGATGATTTTACAAGGGTTCATAGCAATGGTTCAGCAATAAAGAATATTCCGCCTTTTTCAGACTTAAAACCTATGGGAGTGTTGTTACCATCTCTACAAGAGCAGAAGAAAATAAGTTCATATTTCGAGAAACTCGACAACCTTATCACCCTTCACCATCGGAAGCAAATTTATGTGTTAAATACCCGAATATATGCAAAAACCACGCTAATCATCACAAAGGAGAAAAAGAAAATGCCAGAATTAGAGAAAGTAATAGAAGATAAATTAATAGAACAGCTAGTTTTTGGAGAGTCTCAATGGACTTATCGTGAAGATTTAAAGACAGAGGAAGATCTTTGGGAAAATTTTAGATATATTCTGGAGCAGAATAATAAAGCGCGTCTGGATGGACAGCCTTTGTCTGATGCAGAGTTTGAACAGGTTAAGAACCAGCTGCAGTTTTCATCGTTCTATAAGGCTGGTGAATGGCTGGTTGGCGAAAATGGAAAAGTGATGGTTCATGTACAACGAGATACGGAAAGGCTGCACTTAGTTGTGATGAATCATGAACACATTGCGGGGGGAAGCAGTGTTTATGAGGTAATCAACCAATATAATGCGTTAAAGGACGATGATATCACTACGGTTGCAAGGGACAGAAGATTTGATGTTACACTTATGATTAATGGTCTTCCGATGATACATATTGAATTAAAGAACAGACAGCACTCTTACATGGATGCTTTTTATCAGATAAAAAAGTATATCAGTGAAGGAAAGTTTACTGGAATTTTTCTGCAGTTCAGATGTTTGTGATCAGCAATGGAGTAGATACGAAATATTTTGCTGCAGCAAGTGATACAGAGTTGAATCCTAAATTTATGAGCGGTTGGGTAGATACGGAGAATAATCCGGTGGCTGATTATCTTGATTTTGCAAAAAGTGTACTTAGAATACCGGAAGCACATGAAATGATTGCCAGATATACAGTTCTGGATGAAGATTCCAGACGGCTGATTCTGCTCAGACCATATCAGATTCATGCCATTGAGTCTATACGTGAAGCTTCAAAAACCGGAGAATCAGGTTTTGTCTGGCATACGACCGGATCTGGAAAAGACGCTTACTTCTTATAAAGCAACCAGAAATTTATTGATGGATATTCCGACAATTGATAAAGCAATTTTTTTGATTGACCGAAAAGATTTAGATACACAGACAACAATGGCTTTTCAGGCATATGCAAATAATGATTTGGTGGATGTTGATGAGACCGATAATGTGAATGATTTAAAGAAAAAGTAAAATCAGAAGATAGGCAGGTTATTGTTACAACGATTCAGAAAAATGCAGATTCTGATTAGTAAAAGATTACAAGAAGGAACATCTGAATACAGCAAGATTAAAAATTTAAAAATTGCATTTGTTGTAGATGAATGTCATAGAGCAGTTACTCCAAAAACAAAGCGTGAATTGGAACGCTTTTTGGAAGATCACTTTGGTATGGATTCACAGGAACTCCGAGATTTGCGGAGAATCCATATCCGCAGATGGGTGATCTGCCACGTACAACAGAAGAGTTGTATGGAAAAAAGACTTCACAAATATACAATTCAAAATGCAATTCATGATAATGCAGTACTTGGCTTTCAGGTAGAGCACAATGGTCCGAAAAATATTACAGATGAGACAGATGCCAGTGCCTATGATAACGAAACTCATATGCTGAGAGTCTTAGATATTATCTTGAATAAATCTTTTCATAAGCTGGGATTTCAAAATGGGAAAGGGCAAACATATGAGGGACTTCTTACAACAAGTTCCATTCAATTAGCACAGAAATATTATGAACTTCTGACAAAGGTAAAAAAATGGAGAAACTTCATTAGAGATTGATGAGAAGATTAAACAGGTTCTTCCGGATTTTCCGAAGTTTGCCATCACATATTCGGTAACAGAAAATGAAGAAGGTTCCCACGTCAACCAGGAAAATGCAGAAATCTTTGGATGATTATAATGAGATGTTCGGTACCAAATATGAGCTTTCACAGATTCAGGGATATAATGGAAATTTGAATAAACGTTTCGCACGAAAAGACGCAAAATTCAAGAGCCGAAGTGAGCAGCTGGATCTGGTCATTGTGGTAGACCGCTTATTAACAGGTTTTGATGCACCTTGTCTGTCCACTATTTTTATTGACAGACAGCCAATGGGGCCGCATGATTTAATTCAGGCATTTTCAAGAACAAATCGTATTTTTGACAAAAATAAAGCCTACGGACAGATTGTTACTTTCCAGGCACCAAAGTTATTTAAAGAAAGTGTTGATAATGCAGTGAAATTATATTCTGCTGGAAGTGCAGGAGTAGCCATTTTAGCAGAATGGGAAGAAATAGAACCGGCATTTCGCAAATCCTTGGCAGCATTAAGAGCATCAGCAGAAACACCTGAAGAAGTAACACCGATGTCAATCAAAGAGAAAAAAGTATTTGTCAAGATGTTCCAGACCTTTGACCGATTATTCGCTCAGCTCAAATCATTTACCCAGTATGATGACAGTATGCTGGAGGAGTATGGTATCACAGAAGAGGAATACGATAAGTATGCCGGGGTTTATAAAAATGCAGTAGAAGAAATAAAAATAGCAGAAGGTGGTGGAGACGATCCGGGAAAGGAACCACCGGAAGAAGAAACGATAGACGTGGATTATGAGCTGATGGCATACAGCAGTACAAAGATTGATTATGAGTATATTATTAATCTGATTCAGAATATTGTAACACCTGATGAAGATGCAGAAGCTGTATCTCCGGAAGAACGTCAAAAACAGATTGATGAAGTGAAGCAGTATATTGAGGAAATGCGGAAAGACAATCCAAAGGTAGCCGAGATTATGACGAATCTGGTCAGTGAAATTGAGGCAGATGAAGACAAATATAGGGGTCAGTCTATCTTAAATATTGTAGAAAGCATGAAACGTGATTGTATTGAAAAGGTGATTTCGGATTTCTGTGTGACTTGGTATGCATCGAAAGAAGATGTTATGTATGCGGCTCTTCATTACAGAAACGGGGAAATACCAAACGAAAGTGTGATCAAGGCTACAATTGACTATCAGAGTTATAAATCCGTACAAGAAAAGGCACTTCCAAAATTCAAATATTATGCGAAGTGTATGGCAGAATTAAAGAAAACTTTAGATGAGGAAATAAAACCATTGATTAGTGTTGCATAAGGGAAAAAATAGATGGTTAATTGTCTGTATCAGCGTAAGTGATTCGGGAAAGGAAGAGAAGCTTATGCAACAGGATACAAGCAAAATGCAATTATTTTATGAGTACTATAAACAGTGGATTGATGTATATAAAAAAGGTGCCATCAGAGAAGCAACAATGGCAAAGTATCTGATGACACAGAAATGGGTAGAAAAAAACTTGCCCCTGAATTGAAGGTATGCGAACTTACCAGGACTGCTTATCAGAAATTGTTGAATGATTATGCCAAAGACCATGAACGACAGACTACGCTGGATTTTCATCATCAGCTGAAAGGTGCTATTCTGGATGCAGTTGATGAAGGAATGATAGAGAGAGATCCTACTAGAAAGGCAATCATCAAGGGAAAATCTCCCAGAACAAAAAAGATAAAGTATTTAAATCAGTTTGAATTACATACATTAATTGCACACCTTGATATTCGAGAAGAGGTAAACTGGGACTGGTTTATTCTTCTTGTTGCAAAAACCGGTATGCGGTTTTCAGAAGCACTTGCAATTACTCCTTCGGACTTTGATTTTGCTAGACAAACATTGTCAATTAGTAAAACATGGGATTATAAGGGGAATGGAGGATTTCTTCCAACAAAGAACAATTCGTCGGTGAGAAAAATTCAAATTGACTGGCAGATTGTTGTGAAATTTTCAGAACTTACTAAAAAAAATCTGCCAGAAGATAAACCGATTTTTTGTGGGAGAAACAAAGATTTATAATTCTACAGTGAATGATGTACTCACCCGGCATTGCAAGGCATGTGGAATTTCAGAGATTTCCATTCATGGACTTAGACACCCTTATGTCAAGTCCACGACAAAAAAATATGAAGATTTTTTTCAACTTCTAAAAGCCAGTTAAGAACCGCAATTCCTAACTGGCTTTATCAATATACCCTGAGCTGTTATGCCAGGTCATTTTTTATTTTTAGCACGATCTCAACCCTCTTGTTAGGGTAAATAAAGATTTTTTCAATCAGCATATCAACAAAAAGTTCAGAAGTCAGTCCTTTGTTTTCAACCAAAAGACTGTAATACATCTTTTGCTGGTGCTGACGTTCTTTTTCCTGTTGTTCAGCCTCCAGTCGTGTCATTACAACAGCCTTTGTATTCTGTACTTCAAGCAATCGCTGTTCAATAAGTGCTTTCTGTTCTTTATAGAGGTTAACATCAATTTGCTTTATTACAAGCGCCTCATACAGTTTACGCTTTTTCTTCCTGCAGCTCAAAGATCTGATTATCAAATTCAGCTCGTCTCACTGCAACCTTATCAACAGGTTTTAATTCATTCGGCCCATCAATCCCCAAAGATACTTCAAACTGTTTACAAAAGAAATTCATATACTATGGATTCCAATTCGCTTTCCCGGATCGTCATACCATAGCAAGGCTGTGAAGAATCCATATAGGAAAACCTGCAGCGATAAATAGTCTCATTGGAACGGTGCATAGCATGTTTGCAGGAGCCGCAAAATACCTTTCCTCGAAGGGGATAACTATGCTGTTTTCGTTTTGGAATTTTAAACCGCTTAATGGAAGCATTAGCTTTCTCGAAAAGTTCTTTGCTAACCAATGGGGTGTGATGATTTGGAATCTTGATCCATTCGCTTTCATCTTTTGTCCGCATACGGTTTCCGCCGATTTCTGTTACAGTCTTTTTTCCTATCACATAAGTGCCGATATAACGTTCGTCTGCTAACAGTCTCAAAATGGTTGAATTAGACCATACACCATTTGTCCTTGATACATCGTGATACTTTTGGCCTTTGAGAGCCTTGTATTCGCCCGGTGTAGGAATTGCCTGACTATGAAGTTCTCTGGCAATCTGCGCACTGTTCATACCGGACGCAGCATATTCAAAAAAATCATCTGAATAACGCAGGAGGTCTCTGGATCAGGGACCATTCGGTTATTGTCACCTTTACAATATCCATACGGGCAGATCTTACTTTGATATTCACCGCGGCGCATCTTCATATACTTTGCGGTTTTGGTCTTAACAGACATATCCCGGCTGTAATATTCACTGATAAGGTATTTGAAGGCAACCTCCATACCACCGGTATCGCCTTTGAGCTTTTTCGTATCAAAATCATCACTCACAGAAATAAAACGGGTATGAAAGATCGGGAATACCCGTTCTATAAAGTAACCTGTCTCTAGACTGTTGCGCCCAAATCTTGAAAAATCCTTTACCATGATACAGTCAATTCGGTTTGCACGTACCAGATCAAGAAGTTCCTGAACAGCAGGGCGTTCAAAATTTGCCCCACTATACCCGTTATCTACAAACTCCATCAGTTCTGCATTTCCGTATTCTTCTAAGCCGGCAGCGTGTTCTTGAAGGATCATGCGCTGGCTGGAAATACTTAAACTGTCTGTTTTGAAATCTTCCAAAGACAGACGGATATATAGAGCAATCACATATTTTTTCATTGTGCCACCGCCTTGCTGTATTCCTGAAACTCTGTACGGAAGGGGAATCTGATAGAGACATGTTTATCGTGATCCACTTCAATACGCTCAATTAAACGTGATACAAGCTCTGCAGTTAATGTACATCCAGCTTTCAGTTCTTTTTCGTCTTTTTCAAGCGTCTTATACTGTTCAAATTGTTTTTTTATCTCTATGGCTACTTTTTCACATTCTGCAAGTTCTGCTTTGGCAGAGCTCATTTTATCTTCATAGTTCTTTTTTCCAAAGAAAGAAATCGTCTTTATCTACCAGGCCGCTTACCATATCTTCGTACAATACCTGAATACGATCCTGGTTCTGCTGGATCATACGGCTGGCGGTATTGCGGCGATCCTGCAATTCTTTTTTCCCTTTTACGCCATTGGGTTCCATCCTCAACTAAAAGGGCATAATCTCCCTAAAGCAGCGGAGAGTTCCTTTTTCAGAATGTCGATCACAGTATCTATCAATTCATTTTCTTTTTATGGAAACACCGACACATTTTTTCCTTATGAACCCTGCTGGGAGTAAGGCATTGAAAACGGTAAACATCTCCCTTTTTTCGGCGTGCTCTTTTGGCGGTGCAGACTTCTGCCACAATGAGAACAGAAGATCAATCCTTTAAAAATATTTGGAGAATATGGAATCTTTTCTTGTTGTTTGTATTTTTCGGCAACTTCTATTCGGTACTTCTGGACCTCATCAAAAACTTCCCTGGAAACTATGGCTTCGTGGGTAGCGGCGACAGAAATAAGGTTTTCTTTTCCTGCAGGTCTTTGTTTATGTGCAACAGTTTTTGTATGGCCCTGAACCATATCGCCGGTATATTTTTTCTTCTTTAAGGATCTTCATTACGGTACGTGTCTGCCAGAAACCTTCTCCTATTAAATTTTCATGCGTGATTTCCCCGGTAGAATACTTATAATTGCTTGGTGCAGGATAGCCGCCTTCATTCAGCATCAGTACAATGCGGTTCAGACCAACTTTTTCATATGCCCATTGAAAGATCTGCTGGACAACCGGAGCTGCCACCGGATCCACAATCAGCTTATGGCAGTCATCAGGATCCTTTTTATATCCAAAAGGTGCACGAGCGCCAACAAATTTTCCCTCTTTCATATCCTGTCTTGCCTGTGCTTTAATCTTACGACCAATATCGAGTGAATAGGCTTCGTTTATCATATTTTTCAGAGGAAGGATAATTCCACCGTGCAGGTTATCAGGATTTTCGGAATCAAACTGATCTGTTACAGCGATAAACCTGACATTATGAGAAGGAAAATACTGTTCTATGTAGTATCCGCTGTCAATGGAGTTACGCCCAAGACGAGACAGATCCTTTACGATTACACAGTCGATTTTTCCGGCTTCAATGTCAGAGAGCATACGCTGAAATCCCTCACGGTTAAAATTGGTTCCGGTTGTACCATTATCTATGTAAGTATCATAAATGCGAAATTCCGGTTTGTTGGAAAGGTAGTCCTTCAGAACCATTTTCTGTGTTTCGATAGAATTACCACGCTTTTTGTTATCTTCCACAGATAAGCGGATATATAAAGCGGTATTGATAAACGGAGAAACCGATGTAAAAATAGGTTCTGCGATATGTTTTCTGCTCTTTCTTGCCATCTTAGACCACCATCCTTTCCTGTGCCGGAGCAATCAGAGAAATTGCTTTCTCATATTCATTCTGATAGTTAAATTCAATTTGAAATTCATTTTTCCCAACTACCTTGATACTGTGAACAAGCTGGATCATTACCTTTCGGTCTAGTTCTTCGATTTCAGAAAATCTCTTGAAGTTCTCAATCCAGCGGTTACGTTCACTGCGGTTTTCCATAACATCTGTCCGTTTTTCTTCTAAAGCGGCTATTGCCTGTTCAAGCTGAGTGATACGAACATTGTAGGTGTTCTTCAAATTTAAAAACTCATGCTTCTCGATCAATCCGCTTACCATATTTTCATAAAGACTGGTTTTGAATGTCCGTATCTGCTCCAACTGCTGATTGTTCTGCGCGATCTGTCTGCTGTATTCCCGGATCAGTTCTTTATTGATACGGCTCTGATTGATACCGGATAAAATTTCTTCCAAAGAAACAACATTATTAACAAATCCTTTTTACACTATCCCTGACACATTCCATCAGGTCGCTTTCCTTTACCATAACAGGGTTTGTACAGCCACTCTTCTTCCCGGTAGGGCAATAGTAGTAGTGGTACTCTTTTGTCTTTATAGCGGTTTGTCTTTCGTATCATACGGGCGCCACAGCAGCCACAGATCAATATGCCGGAAAATAAATAGACTTTATTTTTACCGGGAGAAGTACGGGTATCCAGTTGCCGGATCTTCTGCACCAGGTCAAAATCGTGGGGCTCAATAATCGCTTCGTGAGCGTGTTCCACACGAATCCATTCGGACTGAGGACGGTTTTCAATTTCTTTCATTTTAAAGTGCTGTGAGCCTTGTTTTCCCTGAACCAGAGTGCCGGTATAAGTTTCGTCCTGCAAAATACGGACAATCGTAGTAGAGGACCACCGACAATCTTTTCGATCGGTATATCCGTTTCTTGCACAAGGCAGACCATTCATTTTCTTATAGGCAAGAGGAGAAAGTGTTCCTAAACGGTTCAGCTCATTTGCAATCGCATAAGGACTGAAACCTTCCAGGCGCATCCTGAAAATACTTCGTACCACCTGAGCGGCATATTCATCTACCACAAGGAGATTATGATTTTCTTCGGATTTACGATAGCCGTACACGGTAAAAGCACCGACAAAATCTCCATTTTTACGTTTTGTTTCAAGAGAACTGCGGGTTTTCAAAGAAATATCGCGTGCGTAAGCCTCGTTCATAATGTTTTTACGGAGACCGTAAGGTCATCCCCGGCGGACTCATTGATTGTGTCGATATTATCGTTGATAGCAATAAAACGTACACCATAAGCCGGAAAAACACGTCTCATATAACGGCCGGTTTCAATATACTCACGTCCAAGTCTGGAAAGATCCTTTACAATCACACAGTTGATCTTTCCCTCCATAATGTCATCCATCATTTCTTTGAAGCCGGGCGATCAAAAAAATCACACCGCTATAACCGTCGTCCACTCGTTCCGAAACAAGTTCGATCTCCGGGTGGTGGCTGGCAAATTCCTCAATCAGCTTTCTTTGGTTTCCAACACTGTCACTTTCGTTTGACTTATCATCCGTATAAGATAATCGGATATACTTCGCAGCTTTATAAATCTGCATACAGAAACACTCCTTTCATTACGGAAAAATCCCCGCAATTCAAGGAGTGCAATATGCCTTATTGTTATTCAATTCCTTTTCCGATTCTTATTATAACGCTCCATGCGGGAAAAAAGAGCCCCTAAAATGTAAATTTTTATCGTAAGATACCATGCAGACATTCTTCTAATGCAGCTCAGTCCGTACAATAAGTAGCACGCACAATAAACTTTCCACACCTGAAATGACAGGGGTTCTTGATCTGTCTGACGAACTCGGCAATTCGTTCTTCACGCGGAAGTTCCTTGTTGACGGATACACTGCGAATATCCACCAGTTTATCAGCATAAGAAGTCTTTTTGTTCCATTTTTCCAGCTCCTTTCCGTAAATTGATTCTCTATCAAAATCACATGGATAAAGCCGGACCTGGACTTGTAATCTAAGCCCGGCTTCATAGTATCTGATTTCGATTTTATATGCCGTATTTGCCACGCATCCCCGGCAGGTTCTGTTGACACAGAACAGGGGTTGCTATGGGCTGCGGACAGCTTGACCGCATCATAGCCCCCGCAGTCGTCGCCGCTTTGCCAGAGCAAGCGCACGCCGCAGGAACTCCCCCAAGTCTTTAGGAGGCCGTGAAGAAGTACCATTGTCATCTGCGCCGTCGTCGCGCCCGAACCTGCCACAGCCGGGTTAATAGGTTGCGTGGATCGCTCGGACAACTGGGTTCATCACCTCCTTTGGCTGTCTGTCATGGCGCCGCCCTATATGCCGCTCGGTACGCAGAATGATGTACCCATAGCAACGTATATTCACTTGTCAAAGAACCATGAGGGAGAGAAGGCAATCAAAGCGCTCCATATTGGAAATATATCGGAACGGTTCTGTCCGATCCAACCACAATGGCTTGTCCTGCCAAAAGGTCCCTTCATAATACAGTACATTTTTAAGGGAAAAGTTAGTGGGCTTATAAATTATTTTTTAAAAAATATTCTTGAAGCTGTTTTAAACCGCTGTTAATGCTCTGATGAACTGAGATTTTACTGCAGTTTTCCACTCTGGCAATTTCCGTTTGGCTCTTGCCGAGAAAATAACGTGCATAGATCCTCTGACGTTGTTTTTCTGATAGAGTAGCAAGTCCCTTATAGATCATTTCAGTCACCCTATGCTGTTCATAAATATCTGCTGGTGATTTTTTGATCTACAAGGGCTTCATATTCAATTCCATCTCCAAAATCCAAAGAAAAAATATGCTTTGTGTCGATATGTATAAATCCGATATGCTTCATCGCGTAATTTATAAGCTCTTAAAATATCAGCGACTTCATCCGGCACTTCTACGATTGTGTCTGTTGTGTAAAATGGGTAATATTCCTTTAAATTGATTTGTTTCATATAAATTTCCTCCAATTTCGATTTGTTTGCGTGTGAAAAGCTAAAACCGAAATCAGAGGGCGGGGAGCGACACCCCACAGAGAACAGAAAGACAAAAAATTTTTTCTATAAACGCAAAAAGTGCGCGTCTGTCCGATGACAGGCGCGCACTCATACAACCCTAATAATTGATTGAAAGGGAAATGTTGGAAAATATAATATTTTTGTCGAATGGAAAAACCCCGCAATCCAAAACCAGACTACGGGGCATAATGATAGATTTGGCCGGCAGCATCGAGGCCGGCATGTTGACCTCGGTAGCATAACCATGCCCTCCCTCCAAATCAAGGAGGGATAGACAGGCTTGCCAATTATCCGCCTCCTTCTATCTATTTGAAGGAATTATACAAACTTTTATGCTCGTTCTTTTTCTTGAAATCTTCCAGAACTGTCCTTGTTCCGGCAAAATCTATCATAAATACAATTTTATTCATTTGTTTTTTGTATATAATGTATATTCGGTTAATCTAAATCAAATTTATACCCAACTCCATATACACTTTTAATATAGTCTGGTACATCCGGCGAAACCTTGAGCTTTTGCCTGAGATTGCTTACATGGTTATTCACTGCCTTTCGGGAAAAAAGGAAGCATATTCTTCTTCCCATACCAGTTCCGTTATCATTTCATAGGTAAATACCCGTTTGGGATGACGGATCAGTAGAGCCAGAATGTCAAATTCCTTAGCAGTAAGAGCAATCACTTTATTTTGGATCATAACAAGACGCTGTTCCAAAGAGAAAAACAGATCATCTTTTTCGATTTCAAACTTTGCTTTGCCAGCATTTTTTTATTCATGCAGCAAATAACATGGGAACCAAAAAGGACAAGATAAAATATCTGCTAGTCTTATTTTTCCACACTCAATATCCATAATAAATTGTTTCAATTCCTGCTGTTGCTTTGTACTTAAAAGGATAAACAATTTTTCTCCAATTTCTTTACCAGATTCCGATATATCAAACACAACTAACTTCCCATGTCATCACCGCCTTTGTTTCTAAAATTTCCTTCTTGTATTGCTGTTTCTTTTAGTCGAGCAAAACTTTCGCTACTGATAACATGTTCCATCCGGCAGGCATCGACTTCTGCAATTTCAGGATCAACACCAGCTGCAATAAGCTGTTCCGTAAAGAAGCAATGACGTTCATAAATTTTTTCAGCAACCTTGCGGCCTACATCGGTTAAGTAGAGAAAGTAATCTTCATCCATCGTGAGAAAGCCACCGTCTCGCAAGTTAGCCACCGCATGGCACACGCTGGGCTTTGACACCTTCATGTGCCGGGCTACATCTACGGAGCGCACCATACCTAATTTCTTTTGGAGAACAAGGATGGTTTCCAGATAGTCCTCCCCAGACGCATGAAGTTTCATGGAACATCTCCTTTCTAAAACAATTTACACAGCCCAACCAAGACTCTCCTGTTGGATATGGAACAGTTTGTGGTACAATCCGTTCTTTTTCATCAATTCATCATGTGTACCGTGTTCCAACAGTCTACCGTTATCAAGAACGAGAATTTGGTCGGCATCCGCAACGGTACGAAGCCGGTGTGCAATCATAATAACCGTCTTGCCCTCCACCAGTTTTGCAATAGCACGCTGAATCAAAACCTCGTTCTCTGGGTCAAGGGACGCTGTTGCCTCATCAAGCAGAATAATAGGTGCGTCCTTCAAAAGCGCGCGGGCAATGGAAATCCGCTGACGCTCACCACCGGAAAGAGTGCTGCCGTTCTCTCCAAGGACAGTCTGATAACCGTCTGGCAATCGCTGGATAAATTCGTCACAGTATGCCGCCTTTGGCCGCCATGACCTGCTCCTCGGTAGCGTTCATGTTGCCTACACGGATATTGTTAAAAACAGTATCATTGAACAGGGTCACATCCTGGAATAAAGGACATACAGCGCATCAGGTGTTCCGGTTCAATGGTGCTGACATCTATGCCGCCAATGGTGATCTGGCCTTTTCTTACATCCCAAAAACGGGCGATCAGTTTGGAAATCGTGCTTTTTGCCGCTGCCGGAAGGCCCTACCAGAGCCGTTACGCTGCCAGCGGGAATAGAGAAAGACACATCCTTGATAACATCGTCCTGGTTATATCCGAAAGTGACATTTTTCAGTTCAATGTCATATTTGGATACATCCTTTGTCCTCGCCCTCCATGGCGGGCGTGGTCAGCAGGGTACGCATACGGTTGGTAACAGTCCCCAAGTGAAACAGAGAGGTCAACTGCGAGAGAATGGCAAGGATCGGACCGTAAATTTGCGTAGAGAACATCAGTAGAACCAGTAAAGAAAGCAGTTCAATTTTACCGTTTGTTATCAGCACCGTTCCAATGAAAATAGTAACGCCAAGCCCTGCTTGCAGGATCAGGCTGGCTCCCCTGAACCAGAATACCGGAGGCCAGTTCTACCTTGATGGCGATTTTTCTCATAGCCTGGAGTGCTTTATCCAACGCATCGAAGCGGGAACCGCCAAGATCACAGGATTTGATGATTTTGATACCTTCCAGGTATTCCTGAATCTGGCTAGATGCCTCCAGTTTCACATCCACCTGTTTGTCAAACAGACGAAGTTGTAGCTTGCGCCCGCACAAGATGATAAGGAATGTAACCGGCATTGTGCAGAAAATCGCAAGGGCCATTCTCCAGTCAAAAAATGCCAGACAAACGCAGGTCAGGGTAACAGAGATGATATTTGCAATCAGCGGCGGGATGGTACTGCTGAGCATGGATTCCATGCTGCTGCAATCCGCCATCATGTTGGTGGTAATATCGGACAAATCTTTTGTGTTAAAGAAGCTCATGGGGAGCTTGCGAAGATGCTCCGCGATCCGAAGTCTGGTCGTGCTGGCCTCCTTATAGGAAGCAATATAGGTTTTCCTATAATCGTTTTTCGCGGCCAGGAATACCAGAATAGCCGCCACCAGCCCTAGGCCCAGCAGCTTCCACAACGCGGCCCACGAAATTGCTTCTCCCGTAAACGGCTTTAACAGCTCCCAAAAGATCAGGCAGGCTACCATTGATGGGAGCAATAACGCGATATTGGTTATTGTGCAGGCCGTAATTGCTTTTTTTCAGGTCGGAATAGCCTTTCTCCGACAGCATTAGCTTTTCTTTCAGCTTACTCATAGATCACACCGCCTTTCCTGTGCCAATTTTTCCAGTTGATCGACTCCGTATAGCTGCTCCACATCTGCGCGTATTTTCCGTCCTTCTTCAGCAGCTCGTCATGGGTGCCGGATTCAATCAGGCAGCCCTTTTCCATGACAAGTATCTGGTCAGCATTACGAATCGTGGACAGGCGATGGGCGATCATTACAACTGTTTTATTTTGGATCAGCTTTTCAAAGGCTTTTTGAATCAGGTACTCGTTCTCCGGGTCACTGAACGCAGTAGCCTCGTCCAGAACGATGATGGGCGCGTCTTTTACGATAGCCCTTGCAATGGCAATCCGCTGACGCTCACCACCGGAGAGATGGACGCCGGTACTGCCGATCACAGTCTGATAACCGTTTGGAAGCTGCTCAATAAAATCATGGCATCTTGCAGCCTTTGCCGCCGCAATCACCTGTTCTTCCGTGGCATCTGGATTTCCCATACGGATGTTATCCAGGATGCTCTGTTTGAACAGGAACGTATCCTGAAATACGAAGCTGACCTTATCCATCAGCGCATCCAGAGGAATATCCCGAATGTCAACGCCGCCGATCTGAATACTTCCGTCCGTCACATCATAAAAACCGGGAGATTAGGCTGGCGATGGTACTTTTTACCGCCACCGGAGGGGCCGACAATGGCTGTCACCTTGCCCTGATCCGCAAAGAAAGAAACATGAGACAGGGCCTTGACCTGGGAATCGGCTTCGTAGGAAAAGCTGACATCCCGGAGCAATCCCATAGTTTTCGATTGCTTGCGCCGTACTCTTTTTTCGGGCAGGGCCGGGATACGGAGGATTTCATCCATACGCTCCACGCTGCCGTCAATCTGCGTAAAGGACTCAGAGATATACATGATTTTATTCAGGACACCGGAAATCGCATGGACAATAATCAGGTAGAAAATAAATGTCAGCGAATACTCCCTGAAATCCGTAGTGTGCATCCCGATCAGAATGCCCACCGGAATCAAAAGCAGATAAATATTGTTGATGATCGTGGTAAAAAGCAGGCATACAGTTCTGCCAGCCCAATGCGTACTCCAACACAAAAGAGGTATAGTCTGTAATGGATTTGCCCAACCGCTTAAAGGAATCGGCGGTCTGATTAAATGCTTTGATCTCCGACATACCACGTACATATTCCACAGAAGCGCTGTTCATGTTCTCCTGAGCGGTCTGAAAACGGTGCATTTTTTCCTTTGCTTCTCCGTTGAAGCCCGCAAACTGCACGATAAAGGCCAGAACAATACCGACCAGACAAACCACGCCATACCGCCAGTCAATTCCAAGAAGAATGATAACCAGAACAAGCGGCGCGACCAAAGAGGCCACAAAGTCCGGGAGCTGGTGAGCGATGAATTTCTCAACACTTTCAATGTTTTCATCCATGATCTTTCTCATTTTGCCGCTGCCCAGGGTCAGATGATACCCAAGGGGAATCTGCATGATGTGGTCGGCAAAGGCCACCTTCAATTCATAAAGCGTTCCAAACGCCGCAACGTGGGAACACAACAGGGCAAAAAAGTAAAATACGATGTTCCCCAAAATTCCAGCCAGGGCCAGCCATCCCCAGGTCGAGATTGCGGAAACATTCAAGAGCGACATATCCGGGTAAACAAACAGGATTTCCCGAATGATGTAGTAGATTGATAAGTACGGAACAAAAAGAACAGATCGCAGCCAGCGCCGCCAAAAAAATCCTGCCAGGAACACCAACCCTTTATGGCCGGAAGCCAGTTCCAGGCAGCGTGCCAGTCCGGTTTTTCGCTTTCGGCTGCTTCTTGTTTTGCTGTGCCATTTCTAACCCTCCTTTTTGTCATATCCAATTTTGTCTAAGAGAAGCTCTGCGCCTCTGATTTGAAAATCATCATCGGTAATGCAGCCGTTCTCCAGGCGTATTGCCCGCTCACAGCAGGCAAGCGCACACTCCGCGTCATGGGTAATGACGATAATGGTGCGCCCCATTTTCGCCAGCTTGCGGATCATCCGGCTGACATTCCGCATATTCGTACCGTCCAGCCCGCTTGTCGGTTCATCCAGTACGATAATCGGCGCTTCGTGCATTAGAGCCACGCCAAGAGCCAGCCGCTGCTTTTGCCCTCCTGACAGCGTAGAGGGATGCTGTTTGATGAATGGCGTCAGTTCCAGGGCCTCCAGGATTTCTTCCGCCGCTTGTTTCCGCTCCGGGTTGACTTCTGCGCCGGTAGTCAGTTCGTCAAGCAAATCCTCACCGAATAGCTGACTGTCTAAATCCTGGGGAATATACCAGACCTTTCCCAAGCGGCCTTTCGGTCTACAATGCTTTCCGAATAAAACGACTTCGCCGGATTTCTCTTTCAAAAGCCCTGCCAAGATTCGCCCTATGGTGCTTTTGCCCGTCCCGTTTGGGCCGATCAGGGCTATCGCTTCTCCCTTATGGCATTGAAAGTCAATATCCTTAGATACAATCGTTTCACCAAAAAGAGTGGTTCAGTTTTTTCACTTCCAGAACAACCTCACTGGTTGCCGCAGACGGGATTTCCGTCTGCTCAATCTGATGCAGGTTAGGAGTGCGAAGCCCCAGCGCCGGGATTTCCTTATTAGTCAGAGCTTTCATCTGCTGTGCAGTAAATTCCCGCACAATTTTCCCTTTCTGGACACACAGGAAACGGTCTGTCAGATCCATCAGATAATAAAGCCGGTGTTCCGCTATAATGATGGTTTTTCCCTTCTTCTTCAAATCGTGAATAATATCTGCAAAGCGGTAGGTAGATGCAATATCCAGATTGGCAGACGGTTCATCCATGACATAGATTTCAGGATCAATCGCCTCTGCGGATGCAATCGCAACCTTCTGACGCATTCCATAGGACAGGCTGTGCAGGCTGTGATCCAAAATATCCTGAATCTTGATGTTCGCCGCTGCCCGGTGAACATGGTTCTGAATTTCCTCATGGGAATAACCGTAGTTCTCACAGCCAAAAAGCAATCTCGCCTGCGACCTCATTGGCAAAAAACTGGCTCCTCGGGTCTTGAAATACATTTCCTGCGATTTTGCCGCGTTCCCAGGAAGGAATCTCTTTCAGCAGTTTTCCATCCACAAAAACCTCACCGCTTAATTCTCCCTCGTAAAAGTAGGGGATCAGGCCGTTAATTACTCTTGTCAAAGAGCTTTTTCCCACTTCCCGATGGGCCGGTCATAACAATGACCTCCCCGGCGGCAATGTCTAATGATATATGTTCCAGTTGATTTCCGTTCCCGCCATAGGAAAAGGTCAGGTCACGGATCATAATTTCTTTTCCCATTCCATTCCTCCTATAAAAGACAGCAGCACACGGCAGCTCCCACGCTGACAATAATCAAAACGCAATCCAGCACAGCGATCCGGCTGACATAGTAGCTTTCTTTCTTGTAGGGGCTTTCAATTCCCCTGACTATGGCAGAAGCTGCTAACTCGTCCGCGATCTTTAAGGAGCGGAACACCATCGGAACAATGGCGTATTCCAACGTGTCCATTGGATGCCTCAAAACATTGCCGACCGATTTTAAGAAGCCACGAATTTTCATGGCTTCCCTGACTTCTCCAAATTCATGCAGCACAGTCGGCGCAAAGCGGAGCATGACGATCAATACAAGCATGATATGGGTAGAAATCGGCATTCTTCTCAAGCTGGCCGTTAATTTCCCAGAGGGGATTTTAGCCAGAAGATAGGCAGGCATAGCCGGAAGCAAAAAGTTTGTAAACCATGCTGAGCAACAGTGGAGATGGGACACTGATTTTATATTTCATTTCAATCAGTAGCCATACAAGTGCAACCATATAAATTGAAAAAAGCACCCAATCGCCTGACGAAACAAACTAAACCAGCACAGGATCAAACAAATCCAAAGGGTAAAAATTCCATGTCCCAAAAAACTTGTTGTAAGGAAAGTAACAAGACAAGCGCACAGCGTCAGGAAAAGAACTGTGCGCCCGTCAATTCGATCAATCCGTCTGCTTTTTGATACGGCCATCATCCTACAATGCCTGCCTTTTGGAAATGCTTTCTGAGCAGACGCTGGCCAAACAACGTGCCGAGGATTGCAAGAACCGCAGTAATAACAACGCCCAAAAGCATCAGCGCAGGAGACGTTACCATAGAGAGCTGCATATTTAAGGTGTTGGCATCAAAACCACTGTTTGCAGCCATTTCCTGATAACTGTCCCAGGACCACCACAACGGTACGGCACAACCTACAAAATTACCGATTGAGTTGACCATCCAGCCAATTCGGTTACGAACCGCACTTTGGTATGTATTCTTGCCAACCATGCACAGTTCGGCAACGAGAGCTACAATCAAGAAATAGGGAATCAAGAACATATAACCCATAACTCCTTGAATCACCCCCCATAAACCGCAGCCCATGCAAACAACAGTCCGTGTTTGTTGACGCGGTTTGCTGCAACCAGATAAAAAAGATTGCGCCGATAAATGCATCAATTCCGGCAGAGCCGTACAAATATACTACCGGAAAAGGCAATGTAACCATACCAATTATCATTGCAATAGCAAAATTGATGACCATCATTGCGGCAATCGTCATAATATCGCGAATGCCAAACTTTTTCTTCACCGTTTGTTCCATCTTTGAAACCTCCTTAAAATAAAATGACAGCGTAGTTAGTAATAACTAACTACGCTGTCATTCTACACCGGTTTGCAGTCTCTAACTACTCCAAAGGGAAAAGTAAATCAAGAAAACAGCCCAAAAGTTAAATCACTTTTTTTGCTTTTACGGTAATCCTTTGGAAGCATTCCAAACACTTCTTGAAAGGCTCGCGCAAATTTACTAATATTTGAATATCCAAGTTCACCGGCTATTTGCGTGATTGATTGATCTGTTTCCTGCAAATAAACAGCCGCAAGATTCATTTTATACTTTTTGATATGTGCATAGGGCGTATCGCCATAAATCTGTTTGAAAATAGCTTGAAATGTGACCTTGCTCATTGGCTCCTTTCGCAAAAGTTCTTCTATGGATATTTTTTTGTCGAGGTTTTCTATGAGCTGTTGGCGGATGCGTTTGATGATTTCAATTTGTTCTTTGGCATAATACGTTGCCTCATACTGATCTTCAATCCGCAGCTGCTTGATATGGTAAAATAGTTCCAATAATTTGATACGGAAGTAATTTCTCCCTTCAATACCTTTTGCCGCGTACAATTCATCGAAGATATGTAACAGACGCTGAGGCGTTCGACATAAAAACCACTTTTTCTAATTCCAGTTCTCGTCCCAGATTTAGAACATCAATGTTGTAGTACGAAAAAATCTGTTGCGTTTCCGCATCGACAGAATCCTTATCAATCACACAGCTTAGTCCTACGCTATATCCAAAGGGGAAGGAATACGCCGCAGGAATATTTGCAAGAGCATTAATGCAAAATTCTCCTTCTTTCATGTGGAACACTTTGTTATTTCTTAACTCAAACTCAACACGTCCTTTTTTGGTAATGCCGGATTTCAATGATATTCTTATTAGGAATAGGCTCATGGAAAATATCTGAACAATTAAAATCCATAAAAATCAAGTCAATACCAGGGAAAAGGTCATAGTCATATAGGCTTCCTGTTCCATTGCATTTATACTCCACTTGAACATAATCATTATACTTATTTTTAATTACAGCATATTCCCCATACCATTCTGGTTTGTGGAGTTCACTCATGCTCATTTCCACCTCCCTATCAGTTGATATAAACTAAATTTTTTGGTATTTCATTTTGTGGATAGCTTTAAGCCATTTTTAGGGATGTAACGATAGTATGGTTCCTCCGCAATCACCTTCACATTACCCCCGATCTTTGCTGCCAGTTCTTCCGCTGAATCCACATAAAAAAACATTTGTGCATCGGCATGGCCGACCTGTTTCATATATTTTTTCTTCATCATGGTCATTCCTCTTTTGTTCACCGTATCAAAAACAACTTCCATATTTCCAAATTGCCCAATCATACGCAGAAGGGCAATGACCTTATGTTCCTCAAAATAATGAAATAACCCGCCTGCAGTAACGAGAATAGGAGCATCAAGTACATCATTGCGAACTTTTTTGATCCAATCCTTTGCAAAGGCATCCCCGGAAATATAGAATTCCCTCTCTGGTTCGGGAAGAAGTCCCCGCCGGTATTCGATCACATGAGGCAGATCCATGGCATACCAGTGTGTCTTTCCGTTATCACATCGGTGATAGGTTGTCTCCAGACCACAGCCCAACTGGACAATCACACCGTCCGGTCTGCGTTCCAGAAAAGTCCGAATAATCCGATCCATATTAGCAGACCGGGAAGCAGAGGCCAAAAGGGTATACTGGCTCTGCATATTCTGTTTAATCAAGTCTGAAGGTAGCTTCTTTTTCAATTCCAATGCTTTTTTATCATATAAAATTTGCGGGTAATGCTCACTGGCATAGATTCTGCCCAGCATAGGGACAAACAGGGTATCCTCCACAACGCCTAATGTTTGCATAACCAGCCCTCCTTTTTCTTTATGCAAGTTTCCAATTCTGGCTTTCTGTCTGCAGTTTTACCATATGGGCATATACACCATTCTTTTCTTCCAGATCCTTTGGTGATCCTTCTTCTGCCACGGTGCCATCAGAAAGGACAACAATTTTATCTGCTCCTGCTACGGTACGCATCCTGTGGGCGATGACCAGAACCGTTTTATCTGCGATCAGGCGGGAAAGGGCAGTCTGGATCAGGGTTTCATTTTCCACATCCAGGGAAGCAGTCGCTTCATCCAGAAGAATGATCGGCGCATTTTTCAGAAATGCCCGGGCAATAGAGATACGCTGGCGCTCTCCGCCGGATAGTTCACAGCCATTTTCTCCGATATTGGTATGCCATCCATCTGGTAATTTTTCTGCAAATTCATCCACATTGGCAAGTTTCGCAGCCGCAATGACTTGTTCATCTGTGGCGTCTTTGTTTCCGATTCGGATATTTTCCAGAATCGTATTGTCAAACAGTGTAACATCCTGGAATACGATGGAATACAGAGAAAGCAGTGTTTCCGGGTCAATTCGGGATACATCCATGCCTCCCACGGTAATCTTTCCTCTGTTAATATCCCAGAACCTTGCTGCCAGCCGGGATACGGTTGTTTTTCCGCCGCCGGATGGGCCGACCAGAGCCGTAACCTCTCCCTGCTTTGCCGTAAAGGAAACATCTTTCAATACAGTTTCTCCGGTATTGTAGGCAAACCCGACATGGTCAAAGACAATATCATACCCCTGATTGGAAAGCCTGTCGCTGCCTTGCTGGATCGGATGATCGAGAATCTCATTCATACGGGCAATGTTGGTTCGTGTACTGATGACTGCCGCAAGATTCTGGAGTGCGCCCTGCAGAGGGTCATATAAACGGGATACTACCAGAAGGAACATAAAGAATGTAAGCACGGAGAGGCTTCCTTGCATGAGCAAAACAGCTCCCACCAGCGCAACCGTTGCAATACCAAGCTTCAGCACCAGCGATGCGGAAACCACAAAAACAGCAAGGCCGAATTCATTGAGGATGGAACGATGCTCCACGGCACGGATCTTCTTTTCCAGACCTTTTAAATATGCCTGTTCCGCATTGTTCGCTTTCAGGTCACGAACCGTTTCAATGCACTCCTGTATCCCGTCTGCGCAGGCCATCTTTACATCCATGGCTTTCTGATTCAGATTTTCCTGAATCTTTGCGGAAAATCCCACAATCGCAAAGGCAACCGGCAGAACCCATAAGGCAGCCAGTGCCATTCTCCAGTCCGTAAAGAGCAGACCAATGGAAATCAGAACTGTAGAAATGATCGAACCCGCAAGCTCAGGGATAAAATGCGAAAAACTCTGCTCCAGGAAGGTACAATCCGCCATAATGGTACTGGTAAGATCGGCTAAATCCTTTTTCCCGAAAAAGGAAAGAGGGATTTTGCGCAGATGCTCTGCCAGGGTAATGCGGCGGATACCGCTTTCTTTGTAAGTGGCAAAATAGGTCGCATTGTATTGAAAGAAAGTGGTCAGCAGAATCAAGCCGATACACACCACGCAGCCTGCCACATAAAATGGAATTTTCCCACCGGGAACACCCCCGTTCATCAGATCGCTGACCAGGTAATATAAAAGTCCCACCGGAAACATAAAAAGACAGATTCTGAAGGACACAGGCCAGGCAGCCTTTGATCAGGTCTTTTGCTCCCTGTTCAGACAGGGCATATTTTTTCTGCAGTTTTTTGATCATATCACTGCACCTCCTTTGTTACCTTCCATTGCACGGAAGTCTGGTAATTTTTCCACATACGGCTGAATATACCGTCTTTTGCAAGCAATTCGCGACTGTTTCCGCACTCGGCAACCCGTCCGTCGCAAATGACAAAAATCTGATCCACATTTGTTACGGTAGAAAGCCTGTGGGCAATCATAATCACTGTCTTACCCTCGGAAAGTTTTGAGAAAGCAGCCTGTACGCGGCTTTCGTTATCCGGGTCAGCAAAGGCAGTGGCTTCATCCAGAATAATAATCGGAGCATTTTTCAGCATCACACGGGCAATGGCAATTCGTTGCTGCTCGCCGCCGGAAAGATAGACCCCCTTTGTACCGATGACCGTATCCACACCCTGTGGGAGTTTTTCCAGAATATCATCGCATTGCGCGTGATGAAGGGCAGTCAGAACTTCCTCGCGGGCAGCTTCCGGTTTTCCCCATACGCACATTTTCCAGAATGGACGCCTTGACCAGGCGGCTGTTCTGAAATACGAAAGACACCGTATTCATGAGTTTCCTCTTTCGGAATGTCTTTCACATTAACACCACCTATTTTTACCATTCCACTCTGGGGATCAAAGAATCGGGAAATCAGGTTGGCAAGGGTTGTTTTACCACCGCCGGACGGGCCGACAAAAGCTACGGTTCGTCCTTCAGGAATGGTCAGTGAAATATCTTTTAATACTTCTTTTTCTCCATCATAGCTGAAATGAACCGATTTCAGTTCCACGGAAGCGTTTTGAGGGATGCTTTGGAATGTTTCGTTTCCTCCAGAGGCTTCAAATGCAAAACGCTGTCAATTCTCTGTAAAGCGTCGTCTACGATCATGGCGTTTTCACTTTGGAACATAATGCGTGTCAGTGTGACAGAAATAACCGGTGTAATGATGATATAGAAAATAAGATCCAGTAAGAAACCGGAAGTCACACCGTCTTGCGTAAGCAACAGTCCTCCGGCAATCAGTGTGGCAAAAACGCCGTTGATCGCAGCCGTATAGAACATCATCGGTGTCCGAAGCTGCCTGGTATAAGCAATCACCCACACTTTATACCGGTCGATGGAATCTTTAAACTTCTTAAAGGAAAAGATCGTCTGGCCAAAAGTTTTTACCACCGGAATACCGCGGACATACTCTACCGCTTCATTGGACATATCATCCAGCGCATTCTGGTATTCTTTCATCTTTTCCTGCATCTGCTTTCCGGTCATTGTCATCATGATCAGAAATCCCAGCACAACAGGAACAAGGCTCAACAAGCCAAGTCTCCAGTCAAACGCAAACAGCAGCACCAAAAGACCACAGGGGGTTGCAATGGCATTGGCTCTGTCGGGAAGCTGATGGGCGAGATAGGTTTCGGTGGCTGCACTGGATTCGTTGACGATTTTACGCAGTTTTCCGCTGCCAAATCTCTCGGCAAACCAAGAGGAAGCTTAACAATATGCTCCATGGTCTGGATACGCAGGTTTGTGGCAATGCGAAATGCCCCAAATGGGAACACATCAGCCCGGCTATGTAAACAAGCACCGCCAGGACAGCAAACAATACTGCCATCCAGCCATTGCCAGTCAGGTTCTGTGCCTGGCCAAAATCTGGTGCCACCTCCAATACTTCCTTGATCATTTTCCAGATGTAATAGAATGGCACCAGAGCAATCAGGGCACTGATCGCAGAAAGCACCCAGGAAGTATAGGTCAGGTACTTATGGCTGCCTGCAGTTTCCAGCAGGCGTGATAAATTGGATTGCTTTTTCAAAAAAATTCCTCCTTTTCTTTGTATTTATGATAAAGAGAACACGTCTATGTTCTTACAATATCCGAATTTAGATTAGTTTTAGCTAACTACCAAGCAAAAATTATAAGGCATTACTGCCCCATAATTTTCATCCATCCCGCTGTATAAAAGGCGCGCATTTCTCTGACGTAGTTTTCGGCATCTTTGAGCGGCATTTCGTGGATGATCAATTCAAAAAAGTATGAAACATTCCGGTGATTAGAATATGCTCCAGCGAAGGATCGATATGAGGAGAGGACCTTCCAAGTCTCCTTAAAACATCTTGATAGGCATGGGTTCCATTTGTTTCAATTTCTACCATTTCATCAATAAACTCTGCAAATTTTGTTCCTTCCGAGCAGCAGAGAAGCAGTTTACATTCCTCTAAATGTTCATACGCATAATGAAGAATATCATCCATGCAAAGCCCCGAAATATCACTCATGACTTCCGGCTGCTGTACAGCTGGAAGCTCGGCAAACTCCTGCTGCGCTTTTATAAAACGGTTGAGAATATATTCGTAATGCTCACTAACAATGGCTTCAAAGAGTTCTTCTTTGCTTTTATAGTAACCGTAAAAAGCACCGGTGGTCATTCCCACGGATTTGACAATGTTTCGTAGGGAAGCATCTTTATAGCCTTTTTCCAAAAACTCCGCTTTCGTGCCCGGTGGATACGTTCTAAAGTAGTCTGACTTTCTTTGATTCTATTCACCTCCATAACACTGTTATATATCACTGTTATATTATATGATGTATAGAGAGTTTTGTCAAGAATCTGTTTCTATTTTACAAGTTCGCAAGCAATGCAATCTTACGTAAGATTGCGTATTTAGCAGAAATCCGTTTCCGGAATTCCTGCTAAATGCTTGTTGGTGACATATCCCCAAACCCCTGAGATCATTGCCGGTGGCAATGGCTGCGCGTTCCGTTGGAACGCTGAAAACCAAAAAGCAGACAAATCTTATTGACGAGATTTTTCTGTGTACTGCGCTGCGGTTGTGGTGGGGAAGAAATCTCTAATAAATATTCCACATTGGCCCGAACATTATGGAGTTCTTTCATATCATTTCTGACCTGTTTATACGCAGAATAGGCTTTCCGCTTTTGTTCCAGAAGATCAGCATATTCTTCACGGAGAGCTTTAACAGAAGGGAGCTTTTTTTGATTCCCAGCTCGTCAAAATGATTCTTTGCCGCCTGATGCAGCAAATTTCAGACTCATGTGCTGTTCGATATTTTTGCTGTACCCGGCTTTACGATATTCTACATAGACAGCTCTCGTTTTCGCATAGTTTACGATCTGCTTTTTGCAGCTCGGCATTGGCGTTCATTCTTGACTCCAAATCTTTAATCTGAACGGATAAGGTATTGAAATTAGTGGTAGCGGCGTTGGCTTTTTCCAGAAGATCCTCATAACCCATATCGCCATGTTCTTTTAAGTAGAGAACTGCCTGGGAAAGCTGTTTTAAGTTGAATACCTTCGCCCACCGCTCATAACCGGGACCTTTGCCGGATCGGATCGCCGCCTCAATATCCACCAGCAGTCCAACTTTGGAAACCGGTTTTTTTGAAAAAGTATGGCGGGATTTTACTGTCAGTGTACCGGCAATCCGTTCTTTGATGGCCTGTTCTGTATAATCGCCTTTGAGCGTGTCGCATCGGGTATAATTTTCCTGTCCCGAACTCGGAACCGAAGATGTTTTCTTTCACGATTGACTTCAAGCCCGGCAGCCTCCAGTTTCTTTAGAAGTTCCTCAAAATCTTTTGGCTTTTCCTCTAATGCAGCATCAATAGCAATGCGTATCTGCTCCTGAAAGGAAGGCTGCTTTTTATTTCCCAGCCATGTGCCATAATGCTCCCGGCTGGGTTTCGGATTTTCTATAATCGAAAGACCATGTTCCAAACACAGCTTGTCATTCATTCGCCGGATTGCCCAGGTAGAGCCCCAGAAGTTGCGAAATTTTTTCTGACAGTCCAGTGTAGTAGAGTTGATAATGATGTGATTATGGACATGGTGCTTATCTACATGGGTGCAGACGACAAAGGCATGGTTTCCTTTTTGTGAGTTTCAGCGCCAGCTCCCTGCCGATCTGATTGGCTTCTTCCGGCGTAACTTCGCCGGGCTTAAATGCCTGACGGAGATGGTAGGCGATCACATCGTCCGCACCCTGGTTTCTGCCGGTCAGATTTGCATACTGTCGTTTGGAAAGAAGAAACTCTGCATCAGCAAGCCGGGTATCACACTCATAGCCATAAATGAATTTTCCAAAATCGGTTTTCTGCGGATTTTCTACATAATCAATAATATCTGCAATAGCAGTAGAGATGTCCCGACCTTTTCCCTACATGCAGAGGCATCAGTCTTGTGGTCGCTATTTTCGTCACCTCCTTAACTTAATTTCAATCAGAGAAGTTATAATTGCAGAAAAAGAGCGGGGCTGCCTATGCGCCCCGCCAAATCTGCTTAACCAAATATAAAAATCCTTTAAGGCACTGTTTGCCCCGCCAATGATCCCTACCAGCCATGCAGCCGCCAGAGGCAGACCGTATGGACTGATAAGAAAGGCGATCATAAGCCATGCAAGACCCGGCAAAAACCTGCGACAAAGAACAGCACCAATGCCGCCAGAAAGATGATCCCGGAAAGAATCCCAAGTACCGCACCGGAAAGGACCACTAAAAATTTACATACCAGATAAAGAATCCCCGTAACCAGCATAAAGGGAAGTGCCAGTAATTTACCTATCAAACGCATACGCTTTGCCTCCTTTCAGAAGGGCATCTGCCCTTATAAAAATTTTACCGTGACGGCAAAAAGAAAGCAACGGCTTTCCGGCTGTTTATGAAATGTTTGCAAATCCCCGGATCAGTTTATCCATGCCATCCCAAAGGCTGTCCAGACGGGTGCGGATGTCCTCTATATCTGCGGCATAAATACTGCCGGTCTCATTGGCCCGTCTGGTATATTGGTTTAAGTTATTGGAACAAATGCGGAGAAGCCGGATCATTTCCCTGAATGTCTCCCATATCAAGGTGAATGATGTAACCGTCTACGGCCATCTTTCGCAGATATGCCGACAGGTTGGTAATGCCAAGTTCCGCCATGCGTTCTTTTTACCAGTTCGGCCTCCGCTTCGGACATGACAAATTCGACGCGGACGGATTTTTTTTATGCCCGCCCTTCATCGTTCCAACCCTCTTTTTTATGAGATGAGACCTCCTGTGTTGAAACCACCGTCTTTGCTCTTTTGAGTTTTTCCCCGCAGGGTGGTCTTTTCCAGCTTATCAAGATATTCCTCCAGATTTCCGGCTGTCGCATGATAGCTGCGTTTGAAGCGTTCCCGTTTTAGAATCATCATCAGCTCCGGCTCATTTTCCGGCAGATAAGTCATTGTTTTAGGTGCTCCATGCTCTGGCATAAACCGGTTCATAAGCTGTCTCCGTTCCTGATAGGGAATCGTGATAACATTTCCATCCGCAAATGCAACGGCTACATTTCCGATTGGACAGGTCAGCTTTTTCATCCGTTCCACATGTTCTCTGTAATTTAATGGATAGAGATCACCAAATATTTTTCCGTCCCTGACTTCTTTCAAAGAGATGGCATAAGCCAAAACGGGATCATTTGTCTGTTCCTGGTAAAACCGCCACACTTTGTTTTCATGGCTGCCATCCAGATAAACTTCCCGTTCGCGCAGGGTATAGGTTCCGCAGGGGCGTGACATCCAAAGAAGCTGTTTATCCTCTGAACGGTCTGACACAGCCAGTTTTGAGATCAGTTCTTTATCCAGGTCAAAGTCCTCTTTATAATGTTGGGTATGAAGATCTACGATACGGGAAAGAGCACCCAGAAGCTCTACATCCTCAAATCTTACCCCAGCCATCAGCGTTCCCTTTCCGGCACAGGAGGGATCATTTGCCTTGCTTCATGCTCCGGTTTATCTGCTTTCAGACGGTCCATCAAAGACGGCTTTGCTTCCGGCACCAGCTCCCGGATTTCTTCATCTGTATGTCCATCTGTCAGATTCGGACGCACAGGAGGTTCGTTGTTCAGCCTGCCATCCAGCATATTGTAGTTGCCGGTCTGGCCTTCCTCATAAAGTTCCGCATTGCGAAGATAACTTTCCGGCGCCTGAAACGGCTGTCCGGCAAACAGAATTTCTCTTTGGGTAGTAAACTGTGCAAGGACGCCATTTTGCAGTCTCGCAAATTCTTCATACTGGCGCAGGGTAAGCCCTCGTTCCAGCATTTCCGCCTGGGTATGCGCCCAGCCTTCTCCATAAAGAAAATAATACATGTCTGGCTGATCACAGACAAAACACACAGGGAGCCGTCCTGATTGTCATAGTAAGATGGCTGCATATCCTGATAATGGCAGCGTTCCTCACGCCCCAAATATACACGGTTGTCCGCACCCAGCATAGCGACCATGCCTGCGTAATTACTATGGACCGCAGATCGGATTTCTACCAGCGGATCTGTTTGAGAAGGAATCTGTCTGCCCGGAATCTCATTTTGTTTTTCCGCTGTATCATTTCTCGGTGTCACTTCTTCATGGCTGTGTGCATCCAGCTCCGGTTGAGACGTTCCTTTCCGAACAGCGCCGGGTTCCGGTTCTTTTTCTTTCACATAGTATCGGACATTTGCTGTCGTATGCTCGTTGGCTTCCTTTGCATAGTTTTCAGCGTCGGCTTTGCTATCAAACTCCAACGGTTTTCCATTTTCCTTGCACCAGCTTTGTGCTGGTCCGAAAATAGAAGTGCTGCTTCGTACCGCCCATACACCATAGGTCAGTTTCTTTTCCATTCCGCATCCCTCCTTATCGTTCCTGCTGTTTGGAAGTTTGTTGCTTTTTTACCGGGTCTGCCGGTTTTGTTGCTTTTAGCTGCTGACGGAGAGAATTCTTATGCTCCAGTTCGGAATCTGTGATGTTGACATATTCGCCAATGATACAGAGCGCTTCTCCATAACTGCCGGAAGCAAATACCCGGTCAGACATTTCTTTTTTGCCTGTTCTTTCAGACCATGCTCCCGCAAAGTACGGGAAGCAATACCCAGCAGATTAAAAATGTTCCCATCTGCTCCGATCAGCGGACAATCCGGTTTATCTGCCAACGCTTCTGGTGTTTCTATAAATCCGCCTAAATAATTCGGCACAAAGTCCGACAGCCATGTGCCGCCATAGACTTCATGGGTCTGTAAACGCCACAGGGCAAGTTTTCCTATATCCAGTTTCACATTATCAAACGGGTAAAGCAAACAGGTCAGTGCGCCGTGCTGAAACGCAGCCACATTCTCAAACTGACAGCCATCTTTCAATATGCCTGCATGTTGTCAGCATTTCATTGATCCCGTCCACCCACTCTGTCAGATCCCCGCCACAGCCCTGTAAAATCAGTCCTTCCTTATCCGGCATGCGGCGAAGGTCCTCCGCGGTAATCGTGTTGATATTCAAAAAATCGCCTCCTATCGTTTTTGTTAAAATATATGTTTTGTCCGCAACTTAACCTCATTTCAAAGCACCGGAGTATTCTTATACAGCTCCCTTGAAAACAGGTGCAAAAAGCCCTTGAAAATCAAGGACTTTTAAGGCTAAGTTGCGGACATATCATGGTTGGTTTTGCCGCTTCCGGCGTTTGCGTTCCCGCTCGGATTTCCGTCTTGCATAGACCCGGCAGGCATCAGAACAATATGCCTGGCTGGTCGTAGGAAGATATGCCTTTTCCGCACACAGGGCATATTTTCTGTCTCATGGAGGTGTCCTCGCCGGTAATGGCTGATTCCAGTGCTGCATCCACCGGCAGCACCGCTTTTTCAAAGTACCTGCAATAAGCACCGGTCCACCATTTATTCAGCATATAGCAAGAGCTGTCCAAAGGAAGGCAGATCTTATCCTGAGAGTCATAGTTGGCGCACAGCTCCGTAACCAGCTTTCGGATCGTAGCCCGCTCCGAGCGGTTCAATTCTCTCTCCGCCATAACGCCTACCTTTCCGGGGCACTGCTTTGCCGGCCACTGGAAATTTCGGTTGTATCAGTAACATTCCTAGGCTGTGAAAGGGCATCGGCGATAGAGTTCCGCTTTTTCTGTTTCGGTTCATGGTAAATAAAAGTTCGTTTTTTCCAGGTACATACAATAAGCCATTTTCTTCGCAGCGGAAAACATCACATTCTTTGTCGGTTGAAACGGTATAAAAGTCTCTTGTAGTCATAAGGTGCTTTTTTTGCCGATCCTGATAGGTACACAGCCCTAAGTTGGGGTCACTTGCCAGCCGTTTCGATATGGCGAAAAAGTCGCCTTCTTTTTTTGTGAAATTTTCGTATGGGCGTGAAGTGATAACCGCCATATTCAAAGGTTTTTCGATCGCTCATTTACGCCTGCCTTTCTTTACTGGAAATTCCAACTTGAAATTCACATATTTACCGCCGGTATCATCCAGGATCACTTCCGCATCATAGGTCTTTCCTGTTTTTTCACTGTAAAGCCCGGACATAGAAATACGGCCCTCTTTCAAAAGAGCCGCTGCCACAGACTTTGTGATGGACTTTTTCTTGCTGGAAAAGAAACGGTTATCTTTCCAAAGAGCAAAAGAACATTCCCTGTTGTCGCAAAAAACCTTTCTTTCCTTCATATACCGGGGCTCCGCAGCGGGGACATACCCCCACGGCTTCATGCACAGTTCCTTTGGAAGAAGGAACAGATCCGCAAAACGTTCCTCCGAGGTAGTATGTTCTTTTACCAGCGTCCGGCTCATATCTGCAATCTGATCCATAAAAGATGTTGCCGACAGTTCGCCATGTTCCACTTGTTTCAGCATGGATTCCCATTCTGCAGTTAAGATGGGAGATTTGATATTGTCCGGCAGGACTGCGATCAGGTTCTTTCCTTTTTCCGTAGGAATGAGCTGTTTTTTCTTTCGCTGTACAAATCCGGCAGAAACCAGCTTTTCCAGTGTGGCGGCGCGGGTGGCCGGCGTACCCAATCCTTTACGCTCGGCATCGTCCGGCATATCTTCCGCACCGGCAGTTTCTCCATAGCGGACAGCAGTGTGTCCTCCGTATAGTGTTTCGGCGGTGAAGTTTTCCCTTCACGGAGACTTGCTGACACAGTTTCAAAAGTCTGTCCTTCCTTCAGCACAGGGAGAGCGACAGCTTCATTTTCTTTGTGTTCCGTTTCACTCTGCCTGATACTCATACGGTGAATCCGTTCCACCTCTTTCCAGCCGGACTGTAAAATAGTCTTTCCTTTTGCCGTAAAAGTATATCCCTGGCAGTCCAATATAGCGGTGACCGCTTCAAACCGGTTTGCCTGCGTTGTGGCACAAAAGCAGTCTGACGGCAAGCAGGGTAAGCACATCCCGCTCCCCGGAAGGAAGCTCTGACAGGTCTGTCCGTGCGATTTCCACAGTTGGGATAATGGCATGGTGGTCAGTCACTTTGCTGTCATCTGTTACCCGGTCAATGTCCGGCTCTCCGGCGTAGCCTTTTCCAAAGGTCATATTGTCACGCAGCCACAGGATCAGGGAAGCGGCGGTTGCCTGCATGTCCTTCGTCAAATACTGGCTGTCCGTTCTCGGATAGGTTGCCAGCTTCTTTTCATAGAGAGATTGCACATAATCAAGGGTCTGTTGAGCCGTATAGCCATAAATACGGTTACATTCCCTTTGCAGAGTTGTAAGGTCATAAAGATGGGGAGGCTGTATGGTTTTTACCTGCTTTTCCACAGAACGCACAAAAGCGGAGTTGTGGTCACAGTCCATACGGATTTTTTTTCAGCCTCGGATCGTTCCGTCATTTTTTCGCCGGAAGCAGTAAAACCTCCGCAGGTGATTTCCGGCACATAAAAAAGGCTTACTGATGAAGGATTCAATATCCGACTCACGCTGTACCAAAAGTGCCAGCGTCGGTGACATAACACGGCCGACATTTAGGGTGACACCATACAGGACAGAAAAAAGCCGGGTGGCATTGATCCCGATCAGCCAGTCGGCTCCTGCCCGGCAGACCGCCGCATCATAGAGCTTATCGTAATCACTGCCGGGGTGGAGATGGTCAAAGCCCTCACGGATCGCCGCATCCTCCATACTGGAAATCCAAAGGCGTTCCATAGGCTTATTACATCCGGCATATTCATAGACCAGACGGAAGATCAGCTCTCCTTCACGCCCGGCATCCGTAGCACATACCACAGAATCAACTCGTTTGTCCTTCATCAGCCGGCACAAAAGAGCAAGCTGTGTTTTCTTATCCTTTGGAACTTCATATTTCCAGTTTTCCGGTAGGATTGGAAGATCCTCATACCGCCATTTGGCGTACTGTTCTTTGTAAGCCTCCGGCTGTGCCAGTTCCAAAAGATGTCCCACGCACCAGCTCACCAGATAACCGGAACCTTCGAGATAACCATCTTTTTCTTTCCGTTGCGCCTAATACTGTTGCCAATGACATAGCAACAGCGGGCTTTTCTGCAATCACAAGTTTCAATGTTTATTCCTCCTTCATAGTTTCAAATTCTTTATCCGCAAGTTTTCCGGTTTGCATAAGACACATCAGCATAACGCCGGAAGCCATTCCTCCGGCAAAGGTAAGGAAATGTGAAATCAGGTTCCACATACATTCCTCCTAAAAATGGGTAAAGAAAAAAACGCCCACTTCAAAGTGAGCGCATCAACAGGTAGCTATTTTGTTTTTGGTTTCAAGTGATCCGGCAGGACGATCTCTCCAACCGGGATTTCCCGCAGTTCCTTTTTCATCCGATGGGTGAAGCGGATTGTCTTTGCCGTACCGCCGGTTTCCCGTCCGTCATATACAGCGATCACTCGGTCGGAGTGCTCCACCATATAGCGGTTTCTGTGGGAGTAGACGCTTGGGAGATATTTTTTCCTGTATGACAACAACATCCGCACAAGCCTCCAGCAGTTCACGGGTTCTTGTTTTCTTATTCAGGCTGTCCAGACGTTTGCGGTAAGGGATCACTGCGATCAGCTCCAGCGCCGGATTGGTCTGCTTTCTTTCCAACACCAGCTCTGCAAAATACTGATCTGCGCCATCTGCAAAGCTACTCATAAAACAGGTAAATCCATCTGTAACGGCAGCATCGATCTCATGTTCCAAAGCGGCTTTTATTTTGTTGATCTCATTCTGCGGCAAATCCCTGTGTCCGGTAACACAGCAGGTCTTTCCTTTCATCGGTCATCCCTCCATCTGATAGGTAAAATTCTTCACTTTTCACATAGTAATAGATTTTATTTAGCAAGTCAACGATAATACCCTTTTTTCTCTTTGCGGATAATAAAGGGGTGTAAGGTACAATCTATTACAGAATGGGAGGTGAAGGCGATGTATGAAGATTTTGTCCCGGAACGATTAGCGAAGCTGCGGACACAGAAAAGGAGTTTCCGCACGCGATATGTCTTTATCGTTAGGTCAGGCAAACAACTACATCAATAATATTGAGAATAAAAAAGTCACTTCCCGCTATGCAGTCTTTTTTTCTACATCTGCGAATATCTGGGTGTGACTCCGCAGGAATTCTTTGATGAAGGAAATACTTACCCGGAAACCTTGAAGGAATTCATTGCAGAGGCAAGACAGCTTGATCCTCAATCCATGCAATATATCCTCGGTATTATGAAAGAACTCAATAGCAGAAAGTAGGCGGTCACGGTAATGGCCGCTTTTTTCGTGACTTTCTTTATTATATTTTATAATGTTCTCGAAATGTCCGCTCCCTATACCGATAAGTATTCAAAAACTGTTCCCCAAACAGCCTTTTTCTATTCGCCGGTACTGCCAAAGCTGCCGGTTCCTCGTTCTGTTCCCAGATCGGTTACAAAATCCGCAATGACGATCGGCGTGATCACAAGCTGCCCGATACGGGCTCCCTTAAAAAGAGACTGCGCCTGATTGCTTACATTGCTGATGATCGCATGGATCTCTCCACGATAGCCGGAATCCACAGGCGGCAGTTCACAGACCAGACCTTTTACCGCCATGCTGGTACGGGGAAAGATATATCCCGCATATCCATCCGGTATTTCCAGTCCAAAGCCAAGAGGAATTTTGGCGATTTCTCCGGGCTGTAAGGTACAGTCATAGGGCAGATAAACATCTGCCGCATCATTGCCATGCGGACGGTAAGGACGCTGGTGCTCCGGTACGCCAAAGTCGATCAGTTTTATTTTCATCGGCAGCCTCCTTCCCAAAGAGCAGGATAATCTTTTTCTAAAATATCCTCTGGCGTCATATCTGCCTGCAGTTTTCGTCCGCAGGTCATTTTACCTTCCAGACATCGATCCATCTGACAAAAAGGCCCGGTCAGTGATGGGGCAAACAAAGCAGGGCTTAGTTCATAAAGTTCTTTCCAGACCTTTAGCAGCACGATCCTTGTTTCATCTGTATTTCTCCGGCATACCCGCTGGCTGATGATATGTTTCCATTGATAAGGGGTAGCGCTGATGAGCAGTACATTCCGCAATCCCTGGGGCGTGGCATATCCAGCCGCATCGTGCCCGCTTCCGGCAGTGCACAGGGCTTCATAACATTTCATGCTTTCATTACAGCTTTTTAAGTACAATTCCCGTACCACTGCCGGAGCCGTCATAATAATAGAATACGGGACAGCGAAATCCGCCTGTCCCGTATAGTTGCTGTACTGCAGCGATGCACTCATAAATTTTACTTCGTTCTGGTGGCGGGTGATCTGCGCCAGAAAACGCCTGCTGGCGCCGACAATGGCTACCGTGATCACCGCAAATTTCTGGATGGTAGGATGGGCAAGCGCCCCCATAGCTGCTACTGTCTGAACGCTGAATGATTTTTCGTAGAGCTCCATCAGGTCGTCCATTGAGGCAATCTTATGTCCCTGCTGGGTAAGCCTTGCCGCAAAGACCATGTTTTTTTCTGCTTCCGCTACCGCCTGGCAGTTCAAAATTTTTACTTCAATCTGTTTAATTGGTATGTCCCTCCTTTACAATCGCTTTCAGTAAGAACAGATAGTTCAGACTGTCTGTGATCTTTTCGTCCCATGTGTCCATCGGATAAACTGTTTCCTCGGCAAAGCACATATCGTATAGAGAAACAATATGCTTTGCCAGCATCCCGGCAAGGGCACGCTGGGGCGTTGTATGCTGTAAAGCTGCCGCTGCCTTAAATGCACCCAGCCGGTCCGGGTCATCCCCGGTGTATTCTTTGGTTTTTCGTTTCAAGGTATCAGCACAGAGCCGCACCTGTTCGTCAAAAACGGCATTGACTTCATTTTGCGTAATATAGCATCCCTCCTTTGAAAACAAGAAAACCGGCTATTCTAAAGCATCTTAGAATAGCCGGCAAATAAATGGATATGTAATTGTTTATAGTGTATTGATCTCTTTTTCCAGTGCCCGGACCGCTGCTATGACTGTCTCAAATGTCGGAACATCCCCATACAACATATCCTGCATAGAGTTATAGTCCGCTTCCAATGCTGCGAACCGGTATTCCGGCGGGAGTAATTTTAATGTGCCCGGCACAGCCTCCGGGTACTTCGCCCATGCTCTGGGATAGAATTTCATTTTGAAATCTACAACTTTCTTCAGGAGATCCAGCCTGGAAAAAGCAGCTTCTTTGACCGGTGTTGCAGCCATGCGGTAGAGATCATAATAATGTCTGGAATACCGCTGCGGCATTTCCAAATGTTCCGGTCTGTTCGCTTCATGGTGCAGGATTGTGGCTTTTTCCCAGAAGGTCCGTTCCGGGGCAACGGTAAGGATTGCGGTTTCTTTTTGCTCAAAAATCTTCGGATAATATTTTGCCGCGTATGGTTCGATCTGCGCTGTTTTTGCAGGAGTCCACGCTGCCAGCGCACCAATCTCTAAACGGATCACTTGTAAAGTCGCCGTATTCGTAAAAAGGTGCGGATAGGCGAAAATGACCGTCTGTTTATCCTTTTCATCTATGTAGACATTTGCTTCACAACCGATTTCCTGGGATAAGCCGGCTTTGACTGCCGGGCAGAATGTTTCGGACAGAAATACCTCCGCACGCGCATTGGCTTCTTTGTTAAAGGCATCCTGTTTTGTATTGGAACGTTTCTCCCATGGTTCATCTTTGCCATATCCCAATACACGCCAGTCCAGAATCAAATCAATATCTTCTGAAAACCGGCTGATCAGGTGAAAGGCTTTTGAAAGGCTGGTACCTCCCTTAAAGGTGATGGACTCTTTCCATGGTGAGCGGTGAAATAAATAATCCAGCGTAAAACATACCCAAAAGTCTTTTTCTACGATGGCATCATTCAGTCCCATTTTATCTGCTGTATTTCTGAACAGCTCCCTGCGGTCGTTATCTGAAAGTCTTGCTATATTTCTCATTGTACCTTTTTACCTCCACAAATCTGCCGTATCGTATCGTAAACCCAATCCGTAGACTCTGTTGCTTCCTTCAAACAAGCCTGTTTATCCTTGTCTGTCAGTTTTTCGGAAAGCATCTGTATGACTTCTGGCGTAACATTCGATTTGCCAAGCGTTTTTAATGCCTGTATAACCAAACTTGTCATATAGGACAATCCGGTAATCTCCTTTATTGGTCCGGTGCTTAAATTCCAGCTTTGTAGAGTTCCACTCGTAGGTCTTATATGGACCATCGCTGATATAGGACCATACTGCTGTTACCTGTGTTGAAAGACCTAACAGGTTCAATGCTGTATTCCCACATGGGGCAATCGTCCAGTGATAACTTCGCGCCAATGCGTTCGCCACCGCTTCCGGGTCTGCCGCCACATATTCATCCAGAAGTTTGCTATATTTTGGTTTTTCATAAACTCCTTTCAAAATACGGCGCAATGTTCCTGATTGCACTAAACGGCTTAAACTTTGACGAATAGTGGATGTATCTGCAATATCCGCAAAATCAGATATCACAAAAACAGTTCCATCTTCAAAAGAAAGAACACGCTCCCGTATTCGTTTTGTATATCCGTTGTCCACAATACCGCCTCCCTTCATGTCACGAATATTATATATTATTCGTGACATGATTGCAATAGGTCCTATTCCTCTTATTTTGAGTGTTCCCATTAAAAATCTGATTTATACATCAAAAATCAAAAATTTTGAAAGACAGTACAGTTTTTTATATGTCACATATTTTATATATTATCCGTGACATCAGGCACTCGGCAGGTAGATCCAGTCGTGCATCAGGCACACGCTGGGTTCATCCTCCCTGGGAACCAGACCGTAGGTACATTCTCCATAGACCGTGCGTTTGTCCTCGATCTCCATGCCATAGGCTTTATAAAAGCGGTATTCCAGATTGGAGATAATACAGCGCAGGGTTTGCAGAGCCTCCCTCTGAGCTGATACGATCAGGTCACGGTCAATGCTGCGCTTCAAAAACAGCAGCGATTTGTAAAGCTGTACCTCTGTGCGGTAAGGGCGGCAGTCTTTCGTTTCCAGCCATCCGCAAAAAGCGACCGGTCCGCTCTGGATCACACTGCGGTCCGGGTGATAATACTCATAGCAGTCCAGGTTTGCCGTATTCAGAAGATAGAGCATTTCCCGGACTTCATTTTCCGGCATGTCATAAAACCGCAAAAGCGAGCGGTAAAGATGGACATAGCCGGGAATGGAAATCATGGTATTTACCATAAAATAAAATCCTCCTTGTAAACAGCAGGTGCGGGAGCTTTTGCCCCCGCACCGTCTAGAATCTATATTTCGTTATCTACTTTCACGAGTTTTCCCATGACAAGGAAGCGGCCTGTGCCGCCCGGCGTACAGGTAGAAAGGGTCAGTACCTTATCGCTGCAGGTCACAGTCACATCACTTTCCACCGCAGAACGTTCCTTCATAGCTGTAAGCCAGGTAGTATAAGCACCGTCATCCTTCCAGGAAAGCTGCCAGGGAGAAGTTTCACTGCCGGATTCTTCCGGCTTTGCTGCAAACGCCGCAAAGATCTCCATGACATAACCACCCTTCGGAGTAACGAGATACATCTGCCTGTGGGTATCAAAGTAACTTTGTTCATCGTACCGGTTCAGCAAGGCAAACATGGAACCATCCCGCATATTGTGGCCGTAGATGATCGTATTGCGGTCTGAAAAAATCTGCCCGGTTTTCATAATCGGCAAACAGGCAGCCAACCTTGTTATAGGTTCCGTCATAAAGATGGTTCAGGTAATACTCGTTGTTGTCAGTCTGCGTCACCGGATAATTGAGCACCGTATCAGGAAGGGAAAGCCATCCGATGATGTCCGATCCATTTTCACGGAGCGCTTCAAAGTCTACCGAAGGCAGGACAATATCGGCATCGTCCTGTTTTGTTTCTGTCGGATCGGTTGCCTGCTCCGGGAGGCTGTCTGCTCCGGTACTTCCACATATCCGGCAAGATCCCGATAGGCGTCTTTACTCTCGGCATACTGGTTCAGGTCACGGAACACCAAAAATCCGCTGCCAAGAGCCACCAGGGCGCAGAGTGAAAGGACAGAAGCCCCGACAGCCGTTCTTTTTTGGGGGAAGTCCTGCTGTATTTTCCCTTTTTTGAAATAATACACAGCAAATACGCTGCCGCCGATCAGTGCGGCTGCCAACAGTCCGCCATATAGGAAAATATACGGATCATCTCCGGTCTGCGGTACCGGCTTTTGAGGGGTGGAAGGATTGGACGGAACAGAAGGTTTTTCCGGCTTCTCCGGCTTTTCCGGTTTTTCATTAAAGAACTGGACCGTAGATGTCTGGTCAGCTTTGATCTCCACCGTGGCCGCGTCAGGAATGATGTAATCCTTGCTTGCCCGGTTTGCAACTTCTGTTACTGTATAAATACCGACACGAAGGCCCTTGACTTCAATTACGCCGGATTTTGGAGTGGTGAATGTCTCGCAGTAGGAGCCGTCCGCGCTCTTGACTTCAAACGCAAAACCGTCCTTGCGCCCGTCGCTGGAATCCTTTGTGATCTTTAAGTTTCCGCGGTAAGCCTCATTGGTAAATCCGTGCCCGGCTTCTCCATTTTCCACAACTGCGACCTGTCCATCTTCTGTGATGGAAAAATAGTAAGCGTTTGGATCAGGCTGATAGCCCTCCGGCGCTTTGCTTTCTTTGATAAAGTAGCCGCCAGCCAGAAGGTTTTCCGCCGTATGATAGCCTGCATCGGTTTCTTTCAGCGTACCGATCTTTTGATCGTCAGGATCATATTCCTGGTTGGCGTTGGAATCCGCATACAGGTCGAACACCGCACCGGGCAGGAAGCGCAGGAAAAGAATTCTTGTCTTTCTTATCCTCCTTTTCCACAGGGGAAGGTTCTTCCACAGCTTCGGTTTTGGTCACCTGCACGCTGCCGCGGATCAGGGTGTTTTCCACACGGATCTCGATATGCTGTCCGTCTGCACCGATATATACATGGTGCTGCTGCGGGCTTACCGTATAAAGGTCAGGGGCAGAGATCTCCTTGACGATCCAGTGTCCGTAAGGAATATTCTCAAAGGAAAAACTGCCGTCTTTTCCGGTAACAGCAGTAAGCAGTGCATTTTCTTCGGTAAATTCTTCTGTATCAGGTCTAAACAGTCCCATAAGCGCACCGGCCAGCGTGACATCTTCGCCGCCTTCCGGGTTTTCCCCGACTTTTACACCGTCTACACGCCCACGGAGAAGTTCATTGGAAACAGCCTCGCCTTCATTGACAAGGATCTGTACCAGAGCAGTTTCCTGTCCGGCATATTCAACGACGACCGGATATTTCTGATCCGAAAGGATATAGGCGCCGTTGGTCGTGCGTTCCTTGACATAATAGCTTCCAAAAGGCAGGTCGGAGGCGAAGGAAGCGCTGTAACCGCCGGATTCATCAGACGAAACAGAGACCACTTCCAGAAGTCCATCTGCCGGGATCACGCTGCCATCTGCCGCCGTCAGATCTGCGGAAGCATAAAGTCCAAAGGAAATATCCTTATATTCCTCGTTCATGCCAAGACCGAACAGGTCATCGGTCTCCATTGCCTTGAAAAGTGTGACATCCACTTTCTGTCGTTCGTCATAAAGACCTGTTGCTGCCTGTGTGACCTCCACGGTCTCACCCGCATAGGTCAGTTCCACATATTCCGGTTGAGGATTCAGCACACAACCGGAAGGAGCCTGACGTTCCTCCAGACGGTAACGGCCAAGATAGAGAAGCCCGCTTTTCGCTGTGCCGTCCTCGCCGGTCGTAAGGGTTTCCACAACCGTATCTTTTTTCTGCCCGCAAAGTACCGTCACCGGTATAAATATCTTCATCTGCGATCACGTCATAGACCGCTCCGGGAAGTCCGGCAACCTCATACACCGGCTGGTACAGTCCGTCGTTTTCCTGGACAGAAGCAAATACTTCTCCGGTCTTTGTGATGGTAAGCTGGCCTTTCTGCGGCATATTGTACTGAGTGACCGTCACAACCGCCTCGCTGCCGTCAATGGTAAACGGTACCGGCTGATCGGAAAGCACATAGCCATAAGGGGCAGCCACCTCATAAAGTTCATAATCCCCGGCGGCCAAAGGCTCCGGCAGCATCAACCAGCCCTCGTCAGAAACATAGAAGGTATCCAGTGTTTCCGGGTTCGGATAGTAGACTGTCTGGGTGATAAATTCCCCGGTGGAAAGATCCTTGATCTGAAAACCGGTTCCGGTCACAGGGATAATCTTTCCGGTCTCTGCGTCACATTTTTCAACTTTCAGACGGGCTGTGATGGTGCGGTTGTTCAGGATATAGCTGTAAGTCTTGCCGTCAGAGGAAATGAATACCGTAAAGTCCGGGACAAAGGCTTTGCCTTCCTCGCCTGCGATCTGATGGACCGTATAATGCCCATAAGGGAAGCGGTTTGCTGGAAGCAAAACCATCCGCATCCGTGGTAAGAAGGTCACGTTCACTTTCCTTTGCCGCGTCATAGCTTCCGGCTGCCTTTAAGTAAACTTCAAAGACTGCGCCTGCTTCCGGGCGTTCGATGATACCGGCATTGGGATCGTCGGTATTTTCGCCCTCAGGCACATCCGGGTCCAGGTCATCGGTGTGCTTAACAAGCTGGATATTTCCGTAAATAACCGTTTCCGTCACCTGATTTTCTGTGGTATTGAGTTCCACTTCATACAGGGAAGGGGATGCACCCACTTCATAAATAGTTTCATTCAGAAGATACCCGGTGCTCGGTTCGATCTCCCGGATCGTCCAGCCATCCCCGCACACATAATAGCGAGTCATAAAGCTGCCATCCGGTCCGGTAGTATAAGTGTCAATCAGTTCGCCATCACGGAAGATCCCATAGGTCGCTCCTGCAAGAGTGGCATCCCCCCTGGGCATTTCCGGTGTCAACATCACTCTTTACCACATGGACACGGAACTTCTTCAGGATATTGCTGAAATGTACCGAAGAAGTCTGCCCGCTTTCAATGGTCACGTACTGTGCGGAAGGGGTCACATAGCGGTCCACCGGAAGTTCTTTTTACCAGATAGGTTCCCGGCAGGAGCTTCTTTTCAATCTGGCCGTTTTCTCCGGTCGTAACTTCCTCATTGACTTCATTTCCCAAAATGTCCGTACCGGAGATATGGAAGGTGATACCGGAAACAATGCCGTCCTCACTGGTCTTGACAAGTTTTTGCAGTACCGTAAGTTTCCGTTTTGATCTTTACAAAGAAGGAAACCGGATCGCTGGCGCCGGTCATCATGGTCTGGTAGCCGGGTCTGCCCCAGATCAGCATGTCGTTTGCCACCGGGATATTCTTTCGAATTCAAACAGCACCGGGTCCATCATCATCTGCCTGCTGGTAAAGGTGTATTCATTTCCGTTTCTTGTCACAGAAACGCCGCTGCCTTTCAAAGCCTCCAGGTCGATCTTCAAGTTGTTGGTATCTGTGACCGTCAGGGTATAGACCTTTTTTCTACATCCCATTTCAGTTCCAGTTCCGGTGCTTCGCTTTTCTTAGAAGAAGTAAAGGAAGGGACTGTGGAATGGGGAAGCAACCTGTGCCAGAATCCAGTCATAGGCTTTTTCTGCCGGTCGTCCAGCAATCACGCTGAAATACTGATCGGCGTCTGCGTGGCCGTTTCCGTGGCGGCTGTACGGATCGCTTCTAAGCTGCTGCTGGTATCCCCAGAGGATGATCTGGGTCGCCATCTTATAGTCATCCTCGTTGATCCCGGAAACAGGGAGCGCCGCACCGGGTTTCCAGCCATAGATCGCAGTCAGGGTGATCCCCCTCCTTGCCTCGGCAGGAAGCAGGTTCAGATATTGGCTGTTGGTCCCGCTTTCTGAAACATAGGTGTTTTCCGAAGTATGGTAAGGAATCCCGCTCTCCACACAGTAAACCTGGTGGCTGATTCCGTCAGAATCCGTCAGCATATAATGCCGGTAAGCATTGCCCCCGGAACTGGTGTGTACGTCGATGGTTCCGTCTGCATGGTAGGCAAGATAGGTGTAAGGCGCCGGGGCGCGGTAGTGGTTCCCATCAGAGCCCACATACTGGTCGCCCAGCCAGGAGCTTGCCGTCTGTCCGACAGACATGGCAAAAGCCTGAGCCGGAAGAAGCCCCAAAATGCTTGCCATACAAAGCAAAAACGCCAACAGCTTGCGAAAGCCGCGGCGCCTGGTTATGATATGTTCCATGAAAAATCCTCACTTTCATAAAATCTAAAAGGACAGCCTTATTTGCTGTCCTTGTCGTCAAAATCATCCTCGGAAAGATATTCCGGTTCCCCGTATGCCTCATCCGGGTCAAAGCCTTCGCCATAACCGTCATCCTCAAATTCCGCATCGTCCTCGGCCTGCTGTTTCGGACGCACGATTTTTACATAGTAACCAATCCCACCGACCGCAAGTAAGGCAGCAAGGATAAACAGGATCGTGCCGACGCTGCCGGTTTCTTTCTTCGGCTTTTCCGGTTCTGCCGGTTTTTCAGTTTCCGCCGGCTTTTTCTTTTCCTTTGCAGCCATTTAAGTCATTTTTGCAGACCGGGCAGCCGGTATTGACTTTTCCTGCCTCACATTTTTCTGGGCAGTTACAGCTTTCTTCCTGGGGGATCATGCTCATGCTGCCATTGTTCTTTTCTGCAAGCGCCATCAGGTCGGACTCTGTGACGCCGTTTAAGAAGTAGACATTGTTATCTTCCGTTTCCCGTCGATCACCAGATAAAAACATTGCCCGCGTCCGTAGTGATGGTGTAAAACTGTTTTTCCCCATCCGTACCGCTGATGTTGTCCTGTACCGTTCCGGTGCCTTCCGGGGTAAATGCACCTTCAGGGATCGCAGAAGTATTTTCCTGCTGTCCGGTACTGTTATCTGAACCGGAAGAATTTCCGACGCCGGAAGGGGTTGCAGCGCTTGAGCCGGAAGGTTTTTCTTCCTTAGGCGGTTTTGTCTGTGTACCGGACGGACTCTGGGGTGCTTCCGACAGCAGGTTTCTTTTCAGGAGCCGGTTCTTTGTAATACGGATTATCCAGCTTTACCGCATCAGAACGGTTTCCTGCATAATCTTTTGCGTATATGCTTACCTGTTTTTCTGTTCCTGCATAATCTTTCAGTGCGACCGACGCTTTCCCGTCGGTGAGGGAGTTGATACGGTTTTCATCAACAAAGACCGCCTCCACGCCGGATAGATCGTCACTGCCTTCTATTTTCAGGGCATCGCCCTCCAGGGAAGCAGTCAGCGTTGGCGGTGTGGTGTCTTTGGAACCGCCGGCATGAGCCGTTACAGGTAATGCGCTGACACTTACAAGAAGCGTAAGCGCCAGCAGCAGGGAAAGTTTTTTAAGCCTCATGCACATCCTCCTTCTCCTGCGGTAAAATAGTTTCCGAAGGGGCCGCCTGCTGTGATTTCAAAAAATCCGCAAGCTGCTGGGGCGTCAGTCTGAAACTGCGCGCCACCGCCACATAATCGGTATTTTCCAGCTCCGTTTTCTGTTCCTCCAGCTTATGGAGCTTTGCCTGCATTTCCGCAATCTTTGTTTTGGTCTTTTCAATTTCCTTTTCCAGTTTTTCAATTTTAGGATTCAATTTATTACCTCCAATCTGTTAAGGCAGACGCCCAAATGTATAAAAAATGCTGCTGCCAGTAGCTTGTATTGATGTTGGCATAAGAGATCGGGTCTCCGCAGTGGATCATCATTCCATTTCCTACATAGATCCCTACATGGCTTGCGCCGCTGGTATTGTAGGTCCCCTGAAAGAAGATCAGGTCGCCCGGTTTTGCATCTGCGCTTGATACCGGCGTACATACACCTAAAAGACCGTCCGCAGTCAGCCTTCCGAAATTCCAGCCGACGCCGCAGTTGTTGATCACCCAGGACACATAGCCGGAACAGTCAAAGGAAGTGGAAGGGCTTGCGCCTCCCCCATACATACGGATAGCCAAGATATTTTTCCGCCTCGGCCATCATTGCAGCAAACTGTTCATCCGCAAGGGGCTTCCGGTGGAATGTCATAATCGAAGTAGTTTCCTGTGCCGCCTGAACCAACTTCCGGCAGGTGCCGTTCGCTGGTATCGCCGGTATCAGCAAAAATACAGGGGATTCAAATACTGACCGTCAACCAGGACTTCTAAATGCAGGTGGGGACCGGTGGAATTTCCGGTATTCCCCGACCTTTGCGATCACATCCCCGGCTTTGACCTCCTGCCCGGCAGAAACAAGGATCTGGGAACAGTGCCCGTATTTGGTCGTCAGGGTATGTCCTTCGTATGCCTCGCCTTCAATGGCAACACATAAGCCATAACCGCTGGCATTTCCCGCAAGGGTGACTGTTCCGTCATGCCCGGCAAGGATCTCTGTGCCCTCCGGCATCCCGATGTCCACACCGGTGTGATAGTTCTTTTCTCCCGCTGATGGGATGTACCCGGTAGCCGTAGTAGCTGGTCACATAAGGGAGCCAGTTGGTGCCAAAGACATTTTTGACATACTGGCGGTTTCCTTTTTTGTCTGCAGCAGGATCTCGCAGATCTCTTTCTGGTCTGCGTTCATCCGGGAAACGACCAGGTTTTCCAGAGGTGTGACTGTGAGCTTGACATTTAAGATGCGCCATTCATAAGGCACTTCCTCCTGGGTTTCTTCCCCGGTTTCCGGGTCAACGGAAGTTTCGGTGCGGTAACGGATCTCGGTTTCTTCTGAAAAGGACAGGGTATATTGTTCCTGGAAAAGCTGCCGCAGCACGCTTTCCACTTCATCGTAAAGTAAATCCCTGATAAGCAGAAGTCAGATACCCCATCAGCACATACGGGTCATGCTCGATCGCACCCAGGTTATACCGGTATTCGTCATAACCGGGGCGGTCTGATTCCACCCTGTCTATTTCCATTTGCAGATCTGTTTCCCACTCGGTATAGGTAAGCTCCGCCTGATTGATGTCCTGATCATCTGCAAGATAGGTAGAAGCAGCCAGACTTCCCAAACCGCCGGTCCCGATATTGGAGAACGTGGAAAACAGGGATGTGATCAGGAAAATTACCAAAAGGAGAAGCAGGAGGACAAGGCAGATCATAGGGTGCCGTTTGACCGCATGGACAATACCGACGCTGACCCTCTCTGTTGCGACTGCGGCATTTTTTGCCTGTTTCCCGGCTTCACGGGCAGCCTTGGCATACTGCCTTTTCAGTTTTTGTTTCTGCCATATCCGGGCAATCGCATGTTTCTTCAGCTCCGGTGGTCGCTAAGAGCCTGCCGGTAGGCAAGTCTTGCGTTGGCCTTTGCTGATTTTTGCTGTAATTTCGCTGCCTTTCGGTAGGGGGCAGTTTTATGCCGGTGATATGCCGTGCGAAGCCCCGCCTCGCCCACAAGTTCAGAGCGGTGGGCTGCCTTGATCCCCACATTTTCATCCTCTGCCTCATAAATCTTTTTTTATGAGCGTAACCAATGGCAGTATTGGCGCCCGCCTTGACCGGACGCAGGGGTACAGGTCCTTTTACATGGGCCTTTTGGGATTTAACCTCCTTTTCAAATTTTAAGTGTTTTTTGGCTTTTCCGGTCTCCGGGTCGGAAACCGTCTCCATGCGCAGTTTCTTCCGGGCCGGCAGACGATTTTGCGCCTGCTCTGCTTTTTGTGCAGTCCGTTCCGCCTTCCGTCTTGCATGGGTGAGCTTTTTATCCTTTGTCTCCGGCGGTAGTTCATCCGCAGTAAATTCCAGCTTGGATGTTTTTGGCGGTTCGCTATCCACACCCTTTTCCTTCTGCGCTGCCTGTTCCTCCGCCTGTGCCGCTTCCTGAAAACGCTGTTGATATTTGTTCCCATGCTGGTGTGTTCGGTAACGGTGTTCCCTGACTGGATCTGTCTGTGCTGTCCGGTGTGGCTGAGCCTTCGGAAGAAGGAGCATATTTTCCGGTATCATGGTCTGTCACATCCTCTGTTACAAAAAGAACGCCTGGAAACCTCCTGCCGGAAATTGCTTCGTCCGTTGTCCTGTGTCGGGGGCGCTGTCCTGGCAGCATCCGGTGTCTCAAAGTGTTCCGAAAAAAACCATCCAAAGCGGTTGCATACGCTTCGCCCTGTTCCAACAAGGACTCCGGTGTTTCCGGTGACAGATGGGAAAAATTCCGTCTGTACAGGGATGTCCTGCCTGTGTGTCTTGCCGTTGACAGAAGAAGGGGTGTCCCGTGCCCTGCGCAGGTCAAAATCCTGTTCGGTCTGCCTGGCTGCCGGTTGATCTTCCCCCGTGGGAATCACGCACCGGCATCCGGGTATCTTTGCGCTTTCCTTTTGAAATTCCCTGTCGTGTGCCATTGTTCTCACCTCCGATCCATTTTAATTTTTGTCTCACGCTTTGGTCCCCGCTATTTCATCCGGTCTTGTGGTAAGCACACTGTACAACAGTGTGTCCTTCGGGAAGTGGTCCACAAAGGGGATGATCACATTTCCAAAGAACAAAAGCCCCTCGCCGGGACCGGAATGGGTCACATAGAAAGTTGGTGCGGGGAGATCCCCAACTGCTTTGCCAAAATCTGACGGTCTCCCTGGGCCTGGTTGAGCATATAGATAAAGTCCGAGTTCTCAAAAATGTTTTCGATCTCACGGGAAGCCAGAAGGTCCTTGACATTCTGCGTTAAACCTGATGGGATTCCGCCCCATTTACGGAAGCGTTTCCAGATCTCCACGCTGAAACTTCCTGTCTGCCCTTTCAAAAAGAAGGTGGAATTCGTCGATATAGAACCAGGTTGTTTTTATGTTTGGAACGGTTGGCCGTAACACGGTTCCACACCGCATCCTGCATGATCAGAAGCCCGATTTCCTTTCAGGGCTTTGCCCAGGGATTTAAGCTGGAAGCACAGTACCCGGTGTTGATCCATTTGGATATTGGAACGGTGGTTGAACACGTTAAGGGAACCATTGACATAGATTTCCAGCGCCGTTGCGATATTCTGTGCCTCCGGTTCAGACTGTTTCAAAAGCAGCTCGTAAAGATCGCCTAAGATCGGCATATTTTCCGGGCATGGGTTCTGCAGGTATTCCCGGTACACCAGTCTGGTACAACGGTCGATGATCGTCCTTTCAATAGGGGAAAGCCCTTCTTTGCCGCCGATGATAAGGTCGCACAGCGACAGGATAAAATCACTTTTCAAAGTAATTGGGTTTTCATCATCGGAATAGTCCAGATTGATGTCCATCGGGTTGATGTAGTTCGTGGAAGTAGGGGAAATATCAATGACCTGCCTGGGAACCGAACTGCTGTACCAGCGGCCCATACTCATTTTCCGGGTCCGCGATAATGATGTCGTCCTCCGTCAAAGGAACACATTGACGATCTCACGCTTGGCAGAGAAAGACTTGCCGCTGCCGGGCGTTCCGAGAAACAGGCCGTTTGGGGTTTTTCAGCGTTTTTGCGGTTCGCCATGATCAGGTTATTGGAAAGCGTTCAGACCATAATAAAACGCCTCGCCCTCCAGCTCGCAGGTCGTAAACGGCACGAAAATGGCGGTGCTGCTTGTCGTAAGCCCACGCTCAATTTCAATCTGGTTCAACCCTAAGGCAAGAGGACATAAGGCCCTGTGCTCCTGCTGGAAGTCCAGACGTTTCAGGGCACAGTTATACTTCTGCGCAATACCGGAGGCAGACAGAATATCATTAAACAGCTTTTTGCCGTTTGGAAGCGATATTCTCCACCAGCACCGTCACAAGAAACATGCGTTCATTCCGGCTCTGCAAATCCTGTAAGAGATTCTTTGCTTCTTCGCCGTAGGTGGCAAGGTCGGTAGGGTATGATGTCCATGTCATAACCGGCACGGACCGCTTTCTTCTGTTCCTCAATGGTCATTTTCTGCAGATCGGACATCTTGCGTTTGATGTTCTTGATCGCCTGGGCCTGGTCGATGGACTGGATATGCAGGTTCACCGTCACGGCGTCGTCCAGGTCTAAAAGCTCCGCCAGCAGCCGGTCCGTCAGTTCCGGCGCTAAAATCTGCAAAAAAGGACACCGCCCCGGAATAGTCGGCCACCCGGAAGGTCTTTCCGTCATTTGAGAACGACAGGCCGGAGGGCGCAATAAAATCTTTTGTGGAAAGCCCGGTTTTCGGCAGGTCCGCCCCAGGTAAAATGAAACTTTTCCTGCCCGTCCGGGTGTAGCTGGCTGTGAAGGAGCTCCAGGCGTTCCAGCCCGTCTAACGGCTTTGCCTGTGCTCCTAAGGCTTTGAAATTTGCCAGCACGTCGGCCTCGATCCGCTCCAGGCGCATCTTCGCGGTGCGAAGGTCGTCAGCCTCAATGCCGAAGGTGATATATTTCCGCTTGGTAAGGCCGTTGTTGCCTTTTTGGAGCTGGCCCTTTAACATATCCCCATACTCTTTGCGGATTCCGTCATATTCGTCACCGCAGACGGGGATGTCGATACTACGGGCAAAATCCTGCATATTGGCCCGCTGGTTGATAAAGGTAAGCTGCACATGGATCGAAGCGTCAAAATAATTAAGGAAATCACAGTAGCCCTCAAAAATCTGCGCTTTATCATCCGCCTGCGCAAGCTGATAGTTAATATCGAAAAACTGCACCGTCTTGGTGTAGAGCTTATCATTCAGACGGCAGATCCCATCCCGGTACATTTCCTTATAGGGAATACTCTGCTGGACCGTCTGCGGGGCGTCCGATTTCAGCCCGGCAAAAAACCGCCTTTTTTAGGCGGCCTGGTGCGGACAGTCTTATTTCCGCTTGTCTTTGCGTCGGCCCTGGTCTTTTTTGCCTGCCTGATGTTTCTTTGCAGATTTTCTTTCCTGGGCCTCCTGCTGTTTGGTTTTTGGCAATATTGCAAACCTCCTTCTTTGACATGGATTTATATAGGTTTTTCAGTCCGATAGGGCCGTTTCTTCGGCCAGAGCTTATAGCGGAGCCTGTTTCTCAGAAGTTTCTCCGCCGGCTGGCCGTCCCGCTCATACATGGCGAAAAAGAAAAAGGGCATCATAAGCCCGATCATCAACAGCACCGCCGCCGAGTTGCCGATGGCGCCGCGGGTAAGGAAATATACCGGCAGCCCCACCAGCGCGGCCAGACTGAAACAAATAAGCTGGCGCTTCGTCAGGTTAAATGCCAGCTTGGTCTTGACTTTCGTTAAGTCTTTGGGTACAGGTACATAGGGCATTGTTTTCACCTCAATCGTGATATGCCATCAGTATTTATCCGGTTCCCTCATGTCCGTCTTTCCGGGCATCGTGATACTGGATTCCACTTCATTGCCCCACATCCCAGCCGGGGGTCTGCTGCCTTGCGAACAACTCGACCCTGGGGACGTCACCCATAAGTTTCACAATCTTTTCCCGCACCTCGTCCGGCTTCTTGCTGTGCTGCTCGATGGGATCACAAACTGGTGGATTCCCGCACACTGGCGTTTCCGGGTGCCCCCTGGTCGCCAGTAAGCACACCTCCGCGTTTGAGCGGGTCCAGAACCCCATCCCATAAAACCAGGAATCCGCTTTCCGGTTCTGTTTCAGCCACAGGAAGGCTAAGGTCTTATATTTGAACCCCCATGCCTCCATGACACGGAACGCCTCGTTGAGCTGCGGGAAGGTGGCCCATAGAAAAAAGCGCACTGTCTTTGGCCGCAAGGTCTGCAACCGGCAGTGCGCATATTTCCTCAATGCTCATGGTGGGGTAATGATTTTCAGCCACCCCTTTGCCCCGTTTCATATCATAGCGCCAGGGCGGGTCCGCGTACACGATGCTGTATTTTTTATTCTCCGGCATTATCGAGCCTGCTCATTCTTGGCGGGAGCGGATTTTGCCGGAGGCGTCTTAACCTTCCCGGCATTTTCTTTCAGGGCGCCGGTCAGGGAAGGCTTTTCCGCCGCCCCTTTGGTCGCTTCAAGGGTGGCCTGCAGATTTTCAATCGCCTGGCCGTACCCTTCGATCAGGGCGTCATTAAGCTGCCTGCGGAAATCCGCCGTCACCGGCCAGCAGACATCCCTCCATTTTCCCTGCTTATCCTGGGTGGAAGGCATATTGACATACAGGCCGTTTTCCCCGGAGCAGATACGGAAACCGTCGATCTTGAAACAGTCGCCAATCGTCACATTGGCAAATGCCAGAAGGTTCCCCATCGGGGCAATCGGGCGTACATTGACGTCCAGCTTCAGGCCTCCGCCCGCCTGATTCTCCGGCACCTGTACCTCCGGCTGCATGGATTCAGTAGTGGTTTTACTCATATAGAAAGTCCTCCTTCTTGTTAAAATGTAGGTTGATTACACGCTAATGCGAGTTAAAGATACTTTTGGATAGCGAACCCGTCTTAAAGAGGGCAAAGGCCAGCAGGACCGTATAGCCTGGGGTGCCAGGCTGACTGTAAGATATATTTCAATCATACGGCCATACACAATGACAAAGATCACGATAGACAATACCCACATGCACAGGTTGATGATGTTGGTCTCCAGCCACAGTCCGATCAGTTCCCACATCCCCATTGCTTCAAGCTGCGTTTCCAGGTCGGCCAGCGCAGCGGTAACATCCATGTTCCCGTTTATCGCGCCGGCGCTTTGGTTCACCACATGTTGGGCAACGTCAAACACCGCCATGACGATAGTAAAGCAGTTGGTGAGCAGATAGGTGGCAACAAAGGTCTTGAAGATCCACTTGAAGATGTTGAACGTATCAAAATCGTGCATGTTATTCTTTTCAAAAATCATCTGAATCAGCTCGTAAACAAGAACAAAGGTCAGGATGATCCCCGCGATAGGAATGACGACGGTTTCAGAAAGATTCTGGATCATACTGAACACGCCGCCATTCCAGCCCTGCGGGGTCTGGCCCACCTGTGAGGCCACATCGGAGACCTGGCTGTTTACCGAATCAAAAATACTGGTATATTGTCCTGTGATCGCTTCGATCAAGCCCTCTTTTAATCCAGTCTGTTATCCATTCAAACAGACTGCCCATCGGCTATTAACCGAACAGGCCGGAGAGCAGCGGGATCAGTGTGGCACCCACCAGCGCAATGCCGCCGCCAGCCATAAGCTGTTTCATGCCCTGGGATTTGGCACCAGGGTTGTCATTGCCATAACCTTCCAGAAGGTTGATAACGCCCCATGCGCCGAGGCCGGCACCCAGAGCAATAACCAGGATTTTCAGGGTATCAATCGCACTTGCAAAAAAAGCCATATAGTTCCTCCTTTAATTTAAGAAATATTGTTTTAGTGGTGTGGCCGCTTCAGGCCGGAAACGAAAAAACGCCCCTGTGCTTTAAGAGAATTTACATCAAGCACAGGGGCGGCAGAGTTCAGGATATACCTGAAAAAAATGTTCAGTTGTCAGGGGAGGGGCACGAATCCTCAATAGAACCTCCTTCCGGTGAAAAGAAAAAGCCCGCCAAAGCCAGAAACTTTAACAGGCAGCTACATTATCCTACAGCCGGAGCCTCCAAATCCTCCGCTGTGACCTCATAATTGCGGTACAGCTCGCCAGGACGCATCGGCATTTTTGTGGATAAAAAATTTCTCAATGTCAAAAGCGTTCTTAGGGGCATAATCCGACAGATATTTATAGTTCGGGTGTCTGGTAATATCGTACTTCCGGGAGAGGAAAGGCCGGACGCCCCCTGATCTGCAGGAGGCATTTCCCGCCGTCCATCACGGCCAGCTCGTCCACCGACATCAAATCCTTTCCCAATTTCTGAAAGTTCTGGCCGTGGGATTCCTGCGTGCCCTTCGTGACGCTGGTATTATACATATCAATGGTTTCTTTCCCCAGCAGGGTGCTCCAGCTTTTTAGGGTGGTTTCTTCCTTTCCTCCCAGGAAAAGGGAAGCGTCACAGTTGCCGATGATTGTGTCCATGTTGTCCTTATAAAGCGCCTTTAACTGGCTCTGCGCCTGAAGGACCAGACAGGCCGAAATCTCCCTGGAACGGATCGTTGCCATCAGCTTTTCCAGGTTTGGAATCTGCCCGATATTGGCGGCCTCATCAATCAGGCACCGCACATGTACCGGCAGCCTGCCGCCGTACTTGTCATCGGCACGCTCGCACAGCAGGTTGAACAGCTGCGTATAGGCCATGCTGACAAGAAAATTGAACGTCGCATCCGTATCGCTGATGATAAAGAACAGCGCCGTTTTCCTGTCCCCGACCAGGTCCAGCTCCAGCTCGTCATACATGGTGATCTCCCGCACCTCTTTAATATCAAACGGCGCCAATCTGGCGCCGCATGAAATAAGTATGCTTTTCGCTGTCTTGCCCGCCGCAAGTTTGTATTTTTTATACTGCCGGAGGGCGAAGTGATCCGGGTCCTTCTGCTCCAGCGCGTCAAAGAGAAGGTCAACCGCGTTTTTGAACGATTCATCATCCTCCCGAACCTCCATGGCATTTATCATTTCTACCAAAGTGGAGAAGTTCTGCTCATTCTTGGGAGCCTCATAATAGATGTAGCCGATCAAAGCCGTGTAAAGTAACGTCTCGGCCTTCACCCAAAAATCATCCCCGGATTTTCCTTCCCCTTTGGTATTTGCGATCAGCACCGTTACCAGTTTCAGAATATCTTTCTCATTGTGAATGTAGGCAAAAGGGTTGTAGTCTATGGAGCTGCATGAGATTGGGTTTAATAAAAATCTCGTCTTGCCAGAGCCGGAACCACCGACTACCAGCACATTTTTATTGCGGGCATGGGCCGGATTCTTCGGCCTGCCGGACATCATAAGCCCCTCGGTCTGCGTCAGGATAATGTTGTTTTCCGGTTTCAGGTCCATAAAGGGGGCAATATCTGTTTTGTTGCCCCAGCGGGCGCCCCGTATTCCACATTTTTGCGGTACTTTTTGGCATCCTTTCCTTTAAGATAGACTGCCAGCCGCACAATCACCGCACCGCATAATCCCACCAGCCAGTCCAGCGCCGCACCGGGCCACATACTCTGAAAAGCCAGTGAGAAACCTTCGGAAAGCCCCTAATAATTTCTGTGAGGCGTCTGTCCGGGGCAAGGCGAACCGCCTCGCCCAGCTTCGCAAAGACCAGAAGGAACAGAAGATAGGGCAGGTGGAGGACCACCTGCTTTTTTCAGGGCATCGGTATCTATCTTCATCGTTCCGGCCCTCCGTGTTCCTTTTTGTTCTTACCCGGTCACGGCCAAAGCGCCTGCGCCAGCTCCCCTGAACTTATGAAGGCTGCGAAAGAAGCGACGGCCTGGCGCTGCGGGCAAGGTCTTTCTGTGTGTACTCCTTAAAAGCCGCCGTCAGCGCGTCCGCCTGAGCCGTCTTTGAAATAGACCGTCCATTCCGGGGATCGGTCTCCAGCTCTTTTTCTATATGGTAGCGGGACCCAGCCTCTGGGCGTACCGCTCAAAGGAGCGGATTCTGCCGGACACTTCAATGGTATTGGCTCCGGGGTCTTTGTAGGTCAGCCGTTTCTACTGTTCCTGCCGACTTTTGGGGTAGTGCGTTCCTGCTCCATCTTTACGGAGCACGGCGGCAATCGCAGAGCGCAGCACCCGCCCGACAGCTTTGCCGTCTGAATGGAGACCGATACGGTCCGCTGTTCCAAATCTTCCTGCATGAACATCCTCCTTCCTTGATAAATTGTAATTATAAATAGGGAAATAACTGTTTAACGGCGTCCCGATCACCTGCTGGCGCGGGGCGTGCTCAAAGGCTTTTGCCGCTCTTATTCACCTGAATTTTCGGCTGTTTCAGAAGCGTCTTGATGATGGTCGCCGGGTGATCCTGTTCCTCCAAGGTG